>Ga0066256_1001326_pt1 | contig 35566 bp, 31 predicted proteins | sample ThiBio_1000_biof_FD_87107 | JGI IMG/M metagenome (GOLD analysis project Ga0066256, IMG submission 87107) | Wastewater bioreactor microbial communities from Cape Town, South Africa - Thiocy_expt_1000_biof (version 2) | ecosystem: Engineered > Bioreactor > Thiocyanate-remediating >... | reverse complement strand
TGTTGTTCTTTTACGATCGCTCGCCCCCCCAGCTCTTCCCCCTCTCCCTACACGACGCTCTTCCGATCTGCCGCACGCATCAGCGCCGAGCCGATCGCCTTGCCCTCGTAATCGCAATCGACCGCCAGCGGGCCGAGCAGCAGCGCATCGATCGGACGGCCTTCGGCATTGACGCCGGCTTCGATGTTCCACAGGCGCACCGTGCCGATCAGCCGGCCGGCGGCATTGCGGGCAACCAGCGCCAGGCCTTCCGCCGGCACGCGGCCGCGGCGGATCTTTTCCGACGACTTCTTGCGGCGGTCGGCGCCCATGGCGCGATCCAGCAGGTTTTCGCGCGCAACGACATCGCCTGCATTTTCCAGGTCGATCGTGAAGGTGGACTGCGCAAAAAATGCGCGCACGGAATCGATAACAGCGGCCATCTTGGCCTCCTGCAACAAAAAGTGCCGCCACAAGCGGACATCGGACATGATAGGTGGAGCCGCCCCGGCATCAGCGGAGCGGCGAAGGACAGCCTGCCGCCCGAACGATCGGGCGGTCGCTGCCGGGGATGCTTAGATCACGTAGGCCTTGAGCGGCTCGAAGCCGTTGAAGGCGACGGCCGAGTAGGTCGTCGTGTAGGCGCCGGTGCCTTCGATCAGGACCTCGTCGCCGATCGAAAGGGAGATCGGCAGCGGGTAGAGGTTCTTTTCGTACAGCACGTCGGCCGAATCGCAGGTCGGGCCGGCAATGATGCAGGGCTCCATCGCATCGCCGTCGCGCTCGGTGCGGATCGGGTAACGGATGGCTTCGTCCATCGTTTCGGCAAGACCGCCGAACTTGCCGATGTCGAGGAAGACCCAGCGCGCATCGTCGTTGTCCGACTTCTTGGAGATCAGCACGACTTCCGCCTTGATCACGCCGGCATTGCCGACCATGCCGCGGCCCGGCTCGATGATCGTCTTCGGGATGTTGTTGCCGAAGTGCTTGCGCAGCGCAGCGAAGATCGCCTTGCCGTAGGCTTCCGCAGACGGCACGTCGCGCAGGTACTTGGTCGGGAAACCACCACCCATGTTGACCATCTTCAGGTGGATGCCCTGCTTGGCAAGTGAGCCGAAGACACGCTTTGCGTCGGCAAGCGCTGCATCCCATGCGTCGAGCTTCGTCATCTGCGAGCCGACATGGAAGGAAACGCCGTAGGACTCCAGGCCGAGCTGGTGTGCGTAGACGAGAACGTCGACGGCCATCTGCGGCACGCAGCCGAACTTGCGCGACAGCGGCCATTCGGCGCCTTCGCCATCGGTGAGGACGCGGCAGAACACCTTTGCGCCCGGAGCGGCACGGGAAATCTTCTCGACTTCCTCGTGGCTGTCGACGGCAAAGAGATCGACGCCGAGCGCATGCGCACGGGCGACATCGCGTTCCTTCTTGATGGTGTTGCCGAACGAGATACGGTCGGCCGTCGCACCGGCGTCGAGCGCCATCTGGATTTCGGCGACGGACGCGCAATCGAAGCTCGAGCCGTGGGCGGCGAGCAGCGACAGGATCTCCGGGGCCGGGTTTGCCTTGACGGCGTAGTAGATCGCGCTGTCCGGCATGGCGTGACGGAAAGCCTGGAAATTGTCGCGCACGACGTCGAGGTCAACCACGAGGCAGGGACCTTCCGGACGGCGGGTGTTGATGAAATCGCGGATGCGTGCAGTGGTCATGGTCGTATTCCCCTACAAGTTCTCAAGCTCCGGCGCTCGGCCAGAGGACAAAATGCAGCCAACGCCCCGCATAGGAACCAGCCGGTGGAGACCCCGGAACCTTTGCAAGCGCTGGATAGCGCAGATAATGAACCAACGCCGCAGGAACGGCATAGTTCGGTTTTGTCTGCCATGGATTGGAGGGGGAATCCCAACCGCACTTCCGGCAATGAAGGTGTGCCTCTTCAGTAACCCCGGCTGTTGGAAAGCCGGAAGACACCAGAAAGGCCCGCACCGTCGTTGCTTTAGATGTCCTCGCATTTCCCGGTTGGCCGGAATAGCGACTGGAGGGGTTAATTCCAGGTACCTTACCGATTTCCTCACCACATCGAGGATCGGCGGACACCCACGGGCACGTGCGACTTTGGGCTGAAACGGAGATAAGAATATTTGCCGTCATAATCAAGAATTTTTTTAAGCTGCAGACAGATTTTTTATTGAACGAAGCGACACTCCTGTTCACTATTCCTTAACCAATCGGAGACGTTGCATGGACACCCTGACCCGCATCCGCGCCTTCATCGACGTCGTCGAGGCGGAAGGCTTTTCCGCCGCGGCGCGCAAGATGGGCCGCTCGAAGGCGCTGCTGTCGAAATATGTGCGGGAACTGGAAGACGAGCTCGGTGCGCTGCTGCTCAACCGCACCACAAGGCAATTCTCGCTGACCGAGGCCGGCCACACCTATTACCGCACCGCCTCCGACATCCTGAAAGAAATCGACAACCTCGCCGACCTCGTGCGCGAAAACAATGCCGACCTCAAGGGGCGGCTGCGCATCTCGGCGCCGCGCACCTATATGGACGACGATATCGGCCACTCCTTGATCGATTTCGCCAAGGCCCATCCGGACCTGTCGCTGGAAATCCTTTCGGAAGACCGCTTCGTCGATCTGATCGAGGAAGGGTTCGACGTGGCGATCCGCATCACCAAGCTGGAAGATTCCGGCATGATCGCCCGCAAGCTTGCCGATTTCCGCATCTATGTCTGCGCCACGCCGGAATTCATCGAAAAACACGGGCCGCTGAACCACCCCAACGATCTCTCCGGCGTCCCCTTCATCATCGATACCAACACCCGCTCTCACAACAATATCCGTTTCGTCGAGCGTGACGGCTCGGCGTTTTCCGTTCCCGTCACCGGGCCGATCGAGGTGAACAGCCCGCTGGCGACGCTGCGGGCGGCCCGCGCCGGGCTCGGCGTCGCCGCCGTGCCGGACTTCGTCGCCCGCGCCGTGATCGACTCCGGCGAAATGGTCAGCCTGTTCGACGAATACCTGCCGGCCGACCGCGGCATCTATGCCGTCTATCCGCACCGCCGTTACCTGCCGGCAAAAGTTCGGACCTTCGTCGATTTCCTGTCAAACTGGTTCCGTAAGAGGGACTGACAGCGAGTCGCGGCCAAGGCGCCGAAATTCCGTCCAAGTTTAGCCCGAAAAGACCCCAACGATTTGCAAAGCCATGGCCGCCGCATGAAACGACTTTCCATGATCATCGCCGCTCCGCTCGCGCTTCTCGCCGGCCAGGCCGCGGCCCATCCGCATATCTTCGCCGAGGCGCGGCTGGAGGTCGTCTCCGACGATAGCGGCATGATCACGGAATTGCGCAATGTCTGGCGATTCGACGAGATATTTTCCTCCAGCGTGCTGATGGATTTCGACAAGAACACCAACCTGAAGCTCGATCCGGACGAACTGGCCGAAGTGGGCAAGACGGTTCGCGATTCGCTTGCCGACTTCAATTATTACATGTCGGTCAGCGAAAACGGCAAAACCATCCCCGTCGCCAAGCCCGATGCCATCAATGTCGATTACAAGGACGGCCAGCTGCTGATGTTCTTCTCGGTCAAGCCGAGCGAACCGATGCCCCTCAAGGGCAAGCTTGCCTTCGGCGTCTACGACCCGACCTTCTACACCTCCATCGACTTCAACAGCGACGAGGACATGGCGACGGTCGGCGACAGCATGAAGGCCTGCAAGCGCGCCGTCGTCCGCCCCGACCCCGACCAGGTGCTGGCCGACAACCAGTCGACGCTGACCGACGCCTTCTTTAGCGATCCCACCGGGACCAATATGTCGAAACTCTTCGCGACGAGATTGGAACTGACATGCTGAACCGCCGCAATCTCTGGATCCTCTGCGCCGCCACGCTGTTTGCGGCGGCAGCCGGCCTCGATCTCGCCCATGCGCAATCGCCGCTCGGCATCGGCAGCGCCGAACCGGGTATCCAGGTCTCGGGTCCCTTTGCCGGCCTGTTCGCCTGGGTGAACGGTTACCAGCAGGCTTTTTATCGCGCCCTGACCGGCGCGCTGAAGGCGATGCGGCAAGATCCCTGGCAGCTCGGCGCGCTGATCGGCCTCTCCTTTGCCTACGGCGTGTTCCACGCCGCCGGCCCCGGCCACGGCAAGGCGGTGATCTCCTCCTACATGATCGCCAACGAGACGGAGCTGAAGCGCGGCGTCATGATTTCCTTCCTGTCGGCCTTCATGCAGGGCCTCGTCGCCATCCTGCTGGTCGGCGCCGCCTATCTGGTGCTGCGCGGCTCATCGGTGTCGATGACGCAGGCGACCCAGGCGCTCGAAATCGCCAGCTTCGCGATGATCGCGCTTTTTGGCGCCTGGCTGCTGTTCCGGAAGATCCGCTCGCTGCGGCTGCCCTTGCCGCAACCGGAACTGCAGCTTGCCGGCGTCGGCAACACGGTGTTTGCCGTGGAAACGCCGGAAACGGTCAGCCATCGCGCCGCCCATCACGGGCACGCTCACGATCATCACCACCATCATCACGGCCATCACGACCACCACCATGCCCCGGGCGTGGTGTGCGAGACTTGCGGCCACGCCCATGCGCCCGACCCGGAAATGCTGCGCGCCGAACGTTTTAATGTCCGGGAAGCCTGGTCGGCGATCGTCGCCGTCGGCTTGCGGCCGTGCTCCGGCGCGCTGCTGGTCATGACCTTTTCGTTGCTGAACGGGCTTTATCTCGGCGGCGTTCTGTCGGTGCTGGCCATGTCGGTCGGCACGGCGATCACCGTTTCGACGCTGGCAACACTCGCCGTCACCGCCAAGAGCGTCGCCTTGCGTTTTGCCGGCCGCGGCTCACCGACCGCTGCCTGGGTCGGCAACGGCATCGAGATTCTCGGCGCGGTGTTCGTGATGCTGATGGGCCTGCTGCTGCTCGGCGCCGCCCTTCAGGCGTAGGCAGAAAACCTCAACGCAGGTGGCGCCGCTGGTAACGCGCCCGCAGCCAGAAGATCAGGAAAAACGCCAGGACGGCGGCGGTGCCGAAGATGGCCGCAAGCCATGGGGAAAAATCGCCGAGCCACAGCATGATCTTTGGCATGGCGAAAAACAGGAGGCCGGCACCCAGCAGGATGATGGCGGCGGCGAAAGCCGGCGATCGTTCTTTTTTCTGCGGCGTGCTCATGCCGTCTGCTCCTTGCCGAGTTCACGCCGGATATCCTCCAGGCGACGTTTCTGTTTGCCGTCCGCATCGAAATTTTCCGGCACCAGCCAGGCCTTGAAGGCCGCGTCAAGCAATGGCCAGTCGAGGTCGATCATCGAAAACCAGGCAGTGTCGCGCAGCTTGCCGCGGGAAATCATGTGCTGGCGGAAGATGCCTTCGAAGGAAAAGCCGTAGCGGGCGGCCGCAGCGCGGCTTGCCTCGTTCCGGCTGTGGCATTTCCATTCGTAGCGGAGATAGCCGAGATCTTCGAAAACGTGTTTTGCCATGAGGTAATGCGCTTCCGTCGACAGCGGCGAACGCGCCATCGCCTCGCCATGCGCCACACCGCCGACTTCGACGGCGCCGTTTGCCAGGTCGGCGCGCATGTAGCTCGCCATGCCGACGATCCGGCCAGAGGCATTGTCGCGGAAGACATGGGTGACCCAGCTGGCCTTGCCCTGCTGCACGCCTTCGAGCCAGGCCGCAAAATCCTCGACACCGCCGAAATCGGGCGCCGAGAAATACCGCAGCCGCTCATTGGTGCCCATGCCGCCCAACGCATCCCACAAGGCTTGCGGATGCACGGCGCGATCATAAGGCTCCACGGTGACGGTGCGACCCCGCAACGTCACCGGCCGCGGCGACGGGCAGCCTTTGAACTGGGATAGATCGCGCATGACATTCCTTTTCGTCTCGGCAAGACGCTTAGGCCAGCCGCTACGGAAAGGCAATCGCCCAGAACGACGCGGCGGTCAGACCTTGGCGGTCGATACCGTTGCCTCGATATGGTCGACCAGCGCATCCGGCAGGCCGAGGCGGCCGGCGAGCAGATCGAGATAACCGCGCTCGGCGCGGCTGTCCGGCTCGATGGCAAGCCGTGAGGCGGTGTAAAGCTCGACACGCTGCTCCTCCGTCTGCGCTGCCGCAACGAGGGCATCGAGATCGGTCGGCTCGTTCAGCTCCCTCTGGAAAAAGGCTTCCGCTTCGCTGCCGAAACCGGAAAGCTTGACCTTGTCGATGATCCGGGCGCGTTCGGTATCGTCGATATGGCCGTCGGCCTTGGCGGCGGCGATCATTGCCTGGATCAGAACCAGGACGAAATCGTTGCGCAAGACCTGCGGCTCGGTGCTGAAACCGGAGTCGCTCGGCGGCGGCAGGAAGACCGGGCCGGTGGTCGTGCCCGCTGCCTGCGGCTCCTTGCCGGCCTGGTAGTTCTTGTAGGCCTGGTAACCGAGGCCGGCGATGGCGGCAAGCCCGCCGATGGTCAGCGCGTTGCCGGCAATGTTGCGGCCGGTCTTGGTGCCGAAGATCGCGGCGGCGAGCGCGCCGGCAGCAAGCGGGTTGTCCTTGGCCATCTGCGTGGCCTGCCCTGCCCGGTCGCGGACCGAACCGCCGACACCGGGGATCTGGGAGCCGAGGAACTGATCCAAAATCTTGCGCGCGTCGAACATGCCTGTCGTCTCCGTGGTTGAAGTCTTCGCCGGCAAGATAGGAAGGGATGCCGGCGAATACAAAGGGAGAGGCGGCGGAAAAGCGCTCTGCAGCGGCGATAAACCGTAAAAAGTCAGTGCTTGAGGGCGGCGGCTTCCGCCGCAAGCCTGGTGATGCCCGCCCAGTCGCCGGCGGCCACCAGCTCTTTCGGCGCCACCCAGGAGCCGCCGACGCAGACGACGTTCGGCAGCGACAGATAATCCCTGGCGTTCTTCAGCGAGATGCCGCCCGTCGGGCAGAAGAAGGTGCCGGCAAGCGGCGATGACAGCGACTTGAGGTAGGCGGCACCGCCCGCCTGTTCGGCCGGGAAGAACTTCAGCACCTTGTAGCCCTCCTCCCGCAGCGCCATGACCTCGCTGGCGGTCGCCGCGCCCGGCAGCAGCGGCACGTCGGAATGGCGGGCCGCACGCGGCCGTTCCGGCGCGGGGCCGGGGCTGACGATGAAGGTGGAACCGGCAGCCAGGGCCGCCTCGAAATGCGCCGCGTTCAGGATCGTGCCGGCACCGACGGCGGCACCCTCGACCTCGGCCGCAACGGCCCGGACGGCATCCAGTGCCGCCGGCGTGCGCATGGTGATCTCGATCGCCTTCAGGCCGCCGGCGACGAGCGCCCGGGCAAGCGGCACGGCGGAGGCGGCATCCTCGACGATCAGCACCGGAACGACCGGCTGCAGCTTGAGGATGGAAAGAAGTTTTTCGGTTTTTTCACCCATGACCGCACGTCCTTTAAAACGATTGAATTACCCCTCGAATACCCCGCCCGCACGGCGATGTCGAGATAAAAGCAAGGACCATGAGAGGACTGCGACTTTATCAACCGGCATCGCTGCGCTAGGGTGCGCCCGACTGCGCAACGGATCTGACGGAACCTATGGCAAAAGAAATCGAGCGGAAATTCCTCGTCCTTGATACCCATTGGCGTGAATTCGCCTCCGCCGGCGCCACGTTCCAGCAAGCCTATATCGCCTCGATGGACGACCGCTCCGTTCGGGTGCGGGTGATCGAGGGGCAAAAAGCGCTGTTGACCATCAAGATCGGCCGCAATGCGCTGGCCCGGGAAGAATTCGAATACGAGATCCCGCTGGCGGACGCCTGCGACATGATCAAGCAGGCCATCGGCATCGTCATCGAGAAGACGCGCTACGAGGTGGTGCACCGCGGCTTCACCTGGGAAATCGACGTCTATGACGGGATTTATCGCGGGTTGACCGTCGCCGAGGTGGAGATGAAACACGAGGCCGACAATCCCGCCCTTCCCGACTGGCTGGGACCAGAGGTGACGGGCGACCACCGCTACTCCAACCAGTCGCTGGCGACCGAGGACCTGCGCGAGGAGATCGGCTATGGCATATCGCATCCTGCCTGACCGATCATTTACCGCCGAGATCCGCCGTGTCGGCAGGGAACAGTTCGGGGAGGCCATCGCCGCCCTTGCGGAACGGCCGGCCGGATTGCACGAAGCAATCCACGACGCCCGCAAGAATTTCAAGCGGTTACGCGGCCTCTACCGCCTCGTTTGTGCCGACGCCAAGGATTTCCGCAAGCAGGAGAACGACCGGCTGCGCGACACGGCCAAAAGCCTTTCGGGCCTGCGCGACGCGACGGCGCTGATCGAGGCGGCCGGCAAGCTCGTCGATCTTGCCGACAACAGGAAGGAACGGCAGGCGCTCGACGGCCTGCTCAAGTCCCTCGGCAAACGGCGCGATGCGATGGCGAGGGACGACGCCGAACTTGAAGGCCGCGCGATGGCCGCCATCGACAGCTGCCGGCAGGGCATGGAGGCGCTGGAGGAACTCGACTTCGACAATCGCCGGCGGGTGACGGCCAAACGGCTGGCCAAAGGCTGGCGCAAGACGCACGGACGGGCAATCGCCGCCCTCTCCAGTTGTCGCGGCAGCGCCGCTGTCGCCGATTTCCATGACCTGCGCAAGCGCAGCCAGGACTACTGGATGTACAACCAGCTGCTGAAACCGCTCTGGCCATCGGCGATGATGGCCAAGAAGCAGGCGGCGAAAACGCTGACGGACCTGCTCGGCGACGGCAACGACCTGAGCGTTCTCGTCGATCTGCTGGAGACCGACGAAGACTTCGCCGCCACTATTGCGGCAGGGCCGGTCAAGGCTGCGGTCGGGCGGCGGTTGCAACAGCTGCGCAAGGACAGCCTCGCCGCAGCCGAGGATGTCTATGCCGACGCATCGGACAGGGAAGCGAACCTCATCGGCCACCTCTGGGCAAAAGCAGCAGGATGACACGCGACAGAGTGCCACCGCGCCCCGTTGTAAAGCGGATTGCGCGGCATGAGCGAAAACTGTATTTCACTGCCCATGGACACATCGACGACATTCAGCCCTGAAACAGAGGGCACATTCTGCGTTGCGGCGCTCTATCATTTCGCGGCGTTTCCGCATTTCGAGAGTTTTCGCGCGCCGCTGCAGGATCTCTGCACCGAAAACGGCATCAAGGGCACGCTGCTGATCGCCCATGAAGGCATCAACGGCACCGTGGCCGGCACGGATGCCGCCATCGCCCGCCTGCTCGCCTTCCTGCGCGCCCAGCCGGAATTTGCCGGCCTCGAGCACAAGGAAAGCCGCGCTTCGAAGATGCCCTTCCTGCGCATGAAGGTGCGGCTGAAGAAAGAGATCGTCACCATGGGCGTCGAGGACATCGACCCCAACAAGGTGGTCGGCACCTATGTTTCGCCGCAAGAGTGGAACACGCTGATCAGCGACCCCGATACGCTGGTCATCGATACGCGCAACGACTACGAGACCGCCATCGGCATCTTCCGCGGCGCCGTCGATCCGAAGACCCGCACCTTCCGCGAGTTTCCGGACTGGGTGCGGCAAAATCCCGGCCTGCACAACAAGCCGAAGATCGCCATGTATTGCACCGGCGGCATCCGTTGCGAAAAGGCCACCGCCTTCATGAAGGAACAGGGTTTCGACGATGTCTACCACCTCAAGGGCGGCATCCTGAAATATCTGGAGGAGATCCCGCAGGAAGAAAGCCTGTGGGAAGGCGCATGTTTCGTCTTCGACGAGCGCGTCTCCGTCACACACGGCCTGAAGGAAGGCGAGCATATCCTCTGCCATGCCTGCCGCGAGCCGCTGGAGCGCAAGGACCTGCAATCGCGGCATTTCGAGGAAGGCGTCTCCTGCCCGCATTGCTACGAACGCCGCAGCGACGCGGATCGCCAACGTTACCGCGACCGGCAGCAGCAGATCGCGCTCGCCAGGAAACGCGGCCAGCGGCATCTCGGCAGTTAAGGAATATCACGCGGCGGCGGTATGATCGTCCTTGCCGCCTTCGTTTTGAAGGCGGGCCAGAATTTGCTCCGGCGATGTCGGACGGCCGAAATAAAAACCCTGCAACTCGTCACAGCCGCAGAGTTCCAGCGCGATCGCCTGCTCCTCCTTTTCGATGCCCTCCGCCGTGACGGGAATGCCGAGCGCCCGCGCAATCGACACCGTCGCCTGCAGCAACTCGCCGGCCGTCGGGCTTTCGTCCAGCGCCGCCACCAGCGAGCGGTCGATCTTCATCCGGTCGAAACCGAACTGGCGCAGGTAACCGACGCTCGAAAAGCCCGAACCGAAATCGTCGAGGGCGATCTTCACGCCAAGCTGCTTGAGTTTGGCGATCGTCCAGCGGGCGCGTGCGGGATTCTGGATGAAATATCCCTCCGTCACCTCAAGGACGATGCGCGAGGGATCGATGCCGCTATCCTGGATGACGCGCTGGATATTGGAGGTGAAGGCAGGGTTTCGGAACTGGCCGGGGGAAATGTTGACGGCGATGCTGATGCCGGGCCAGTCCAGCACCTCCAGGCAGGCCTTGCGCAGCACGAACAACCCCAGGCTGTCGATCAGGCCGGTGGTTTCGGCAATCGGGATGAAACGATCCGGCGACACCGGCCCATGGCCCGGCCGGTCCCAGCGCACCAGCGCTTCGACGCCGATGGTCCGGCGGCCGCCCGCGGCGATGACCGGCTGGTAGACCACGTACAACGCCTCCATTTCGATGGCGCGGCGCAGATCGACTTCCATGTCGTTGCGCTCTTCGCGATCGACATCCATCTCCGGCTCATAACGGACGAAACGCCCGCGACCGCTCTCCTTGGCCTTGTACATGGCAAGATCGGCGCGGCGCAACGCTTCCTCGCTGGCGATCAGCCCCATGGGCGAAGAGGATGCGCCGATGCTCGCGCCGACGATGGCGACACGCTCGCCGATGACGAAGGGTTCGGAGAAAAATTCCAGGATGTTTTGCGACAGGCTGTCGGCGATCCGGTCGATCCGGCGGGTGACGAGCGCCACGGCAAACTCGTCGCCGCCCAGCCTCGCCAGCATGGCGCCGGGGGGAACGAGCATTTTCAGCCCGGCGGCAACGCCGCGGATCAGCTGGTCGCCGATACCATGGCCATAGGCGTCGTTGACCTCCTTGAAACCGTCGAGATCGAGATAAAGCAGCAGGACGTCGCTTTTGTCCTGCCGCGCCTTTTCGACCAGTTGCTCGAGCCCGGCGTAAAGGCCGGCACGGTTGAGAAGCCCGCTGAGGCGGTCCTGCAGGGCAAGCTGGCTGGCGCGTGTCTCGTCCTCCTTGAGACGGCGCATGGCGACGACGCCGATGAGCAGAAGCGCAAGGAAAAAACAGCCGACGATACCGACCGCGACCAGCACCATCGGCCGCACCTGGGCAAAACTCGCGTCTCCCGGCCCCCTCGACGTCCACAACATCTTGGCCAGCGTCTGGCCGTCCGGATCGACGATCGGCACGGAGAAGACGCTTTCGGCTTCCGGCGGCGCCAGGTGCAGCCCGTCGATGACATAGACCCGCGACAGCTGCGCCACCTTGTTGTTCAGGTGCCGGGCGAAGACCAGATAACGGTAATCCTCCTCCTTGACGAGGATTTCGCCGCTTTTCTTGCGGATCAGCGATATGCCGACAGCCGCGATGCCGTCCTGCGTCCGTATGAAACCGGTCGCATCCGGATCTCTGCCGGTATCCGGCTTGCGGGCCTCGTCGAACAAGGTCCAGATCGCCGGACCGAAATAGTCGCCGATGGAAACCTGCATCGGCTTGCCGTCGTGATAGGCCATGTGCACGTTGCGCTCGGAATCGATGATCATCGCCGTATCGAAAAGATCGCTGTCGAAGGTCATGTCGCCGAAATTGCTGACGATCCATTCCGCTCCGTCGGCCGCATAGACGTATCGCGTCGCGTCGTCCCAGGCGGCATAATCGGTGAGGGTGGCCTTCAGCTGGAAGCGGAACGTTTTCAGAGCGCCGTTCGTGGTTTCGCGCGAGCGCCCGTCATCGAGAATATTGGCATGACGCGCAACCTCGCCGATCGCCGTCAGCACGATGGACGTCACCACCATGACGACGAAGGCAAATGCCAGCAGAACGCCGGCAACGGCCAACTGCCGCCGCCCTTCGCTTGTCTGCGGAATAAGCCGCGAGGAAAAACGCATTGAACACTCCACGAGCCACTCCCTAGTCTTCTCGAAAAAGCTTCAAATTCCGTTAAATGGGGCTGTCACGCTCCGCTATATTCACGCATGAGACGAAGTCCTGGGGCGATGCCCGCTGAAGGCGTCCCGAAGACGTCGAAGGCAGCGACCGCCTGGACCGGACCTCATCCGGCCCGATGATTGCCGTGCGGAAACGCACCCGCGAGTTCGCCGTACCACTTGCCGCTCTTCTTCACGGTGCGCACCTGCGTCTGGTAATCGACATGCACCAGGCCGAAACGCATGGTGTAGCCCTCCGCCCATTCGAAATTGTCCATCAGGCTCCAGGCGAAATAGCCGTGAACGGGATACCCTTCGGAAATCAGGTCGGCACAGACCGACAGGTGGTCGGCGTAATAATCGAGGCGCGGCTGGTCATCGACCTCGCCATTTTCCACGCCCATGTTGTAGGCGGCACCGTTTTCGGTGATGTAGAGAGCCGGCAGGTCGTAGCGGGCATACAGTTCCTCGACCAGCGACTTCAGCGCCGGCGAATAGACTTCCCAGCCGATATCGGTCTTGACGTCGCTGACCGGGGCGGCATTGACGGTGGCCGGAAACTCCGCGCCGGGCGCCGGATCATCGCCGACACGCATCGGCGTGTAATAGTTCAGGCCCCACCAGTCGAGCTTCTGGCTGATGATCTGCAGGTCGTCGGCCTCGACTGCCGGCATCCGGTTCCCCAGGGCTTCGATGAGGGAACCGGGATAGACACCCTTGAACACCGGGCCGAAAAAGGCGCCGTTGTGGAAATCGAAGGCGCGCTGCATCGCCGCCCGGTCCTCGGCGCCGTCGCTGGCCGGCAGGACGGAATGGGCGTTCAGCACCAGCCCGACCGGCACCTTCGGCGCCGCATCCCGGATCGCCTCGACGCCGAGGCCATGCGCCAGGTTGGTATGATGCATCGCATACAGGGCGGCCTGCATGTTGCGCTCGCCCGGTGCATGGATGCCGTAGAGATGGCTGAGCCAGACCGAACACCAGGGCTCGTTGAAGGTCGCCACCGCGTCCAGCCGGTCGCCGAGGCGGCCCATGACGATCTTGGCATAACGCTGGAAGGCATAGGCCGTCGAACGCGCCGTCCAGCCGCCGTCACCCATCAGCGCCAGCGGCAGGTCCCAGTGATACAGCGTCGCGAAGGTCTGGATGCCGCGCGCCTTGCAGCCATCGACGAGCCGGTCGTAGAAATCGAGGCCGCTTTCGTTGATCGGGCCGGTGCCTTCAGGCACGATGCGCGGCCAGGCGATGGAGAACCGGTAGGCGGAAACGCCCATCTCCTTGATCAGATCGAGATCCTGGTCCAACCGGTTGTAGTGATCGCAGGCGACATCGCCGTTGTCGCGGTTGCGGACGCGTCCCGGCATGTTGGAAAACGCATCCCAGATCGACGGCTTGCGCCCATCGGCCTTGGACGCCCCTTCGATCTGGAACGCGGCCGTGGCCACGCCGAACAGGAAATCACCGGGGAAACGGGCGGCAAGGATCTTCGGATCGATCATATCGGTTCGTCTCTTCAAATGCTGCTCTTGGATCTGCAAAGGCGATGTAACCAAGGGCATTGCACTTGTACAGGGGCGCCGCGCTCAAAACTGCAACGTTACAGGAACGAAAATCGCGCCTTGTAACGTTGCGGACACGAAAAGGCGGCCGAGCGCTCAGGAAGCAGGCTCGCCCAGCTGCACCCAACGCGAAACGGCGATTTTTTCGAGAAAGACCGCGTCGTGGCTGACCACCAGCAATGCACCGTCATAAGCACGCAGGCCACGCTCGACCACGGCGATGGAATCGATGTCGAGATGGTTGGTCGGCTCGTCGAGGATCAGGAGTTGTGGCGGGCGCGGCCCGCCGAGCACGCAGGCAAGACCGGCGCGCAGCAACTGGCCGCCGCTGAGCGTCGATACCATCTGCAGCGCGGCGTCGGCCCGGAACATGAAGCGCGCCAGGGCGGCCCGGCAGGCATTTTCGTCGGATTGCGGGTTGATACGGTGGAAGTTGTCGCGGACGGATAAGGCCGGATCGAGCAGGCTCACCGTCTGATCCAGCAGCGCGAAAGGCACGCCGACCGCCACCGAACCGCTCCAGGGCTGCAAGGCACCGGTGACCAGCGCCAGCAGCGTCGTCTTGCCCGATCCGTTCGGTCCGCCGATGGCCACCCGTTCCGGCCCGGTGATGCTGCAGGAAAATCCCCGCAGGATCGGCCGGTCGGGCAGATAACCCGCCGTGACATCGTCGACACGCAGCACCGGCTTGCCCGCCGGCAGCGATGCCGTGCCGATCTGCGCCGAAAACGGCTGCAGGATTTCGATGCGCTCGCGTGCGGCCGCCGCATCCTCCATCGCCTGCTGCCGCCGCCGTTCGGCGAGGCGCACTTTGTCCGCGCCGGTCTCTTCGGCACGCCGTTTCAGACCGCCGGCAATGATGCGGGGCATATCTCCCCGTGCCGCCTTCCGCTTGCCGACGCCATCGCGACGCGCCTGACGCTCGACCTGCTGCTGGGTGTTCTGGGCAAGTTCCGCCAGACGTTTTTCCGCGCCCGCCAGGTCCTGCTCCGCTGCAGACAACTCGATGCGCCGCCGCTCCTCGAACTGGCTCCAGCCGCCGCCGTAGCGCTTGGCGCCGAGCGCGGTAAGTTCGACGATGGCGTCCATCGTCTCCAGAAGCTCGCGGTCATGGCTTACGACGATCGCCCCGCCCCGCCAGCGGGCCAGCAACTCGATCACCGCCTCCCGGCCCGACCGGTCGAGATTGTTGGTCGGCTCGTCGAGGAGGAGCATGTCGGGTTCGGCAAAGACCAGTGCGGCAAGTGCTGCCCGCGTGCGCTGGCCGCCGGACAGTGCCGCCAGCCGCGTCTCCGGGGCTGCATCGAGCCCGATATCGGCCAGGGCAGCGGCCAGACGCGTTTCCAGCGTCCAGTCGGCGACGGCAAGGTCTTCCGCCGACGCTTCGCCCCGTTCGGCGCGGGCAAGCACGGCGAGCGGTTCGGCGATATCGAAAAGATCGGCAACGGTCTCCTCCGCTTCCACCTGGACGCTCTGGCGCAACAGGCCGATGCGGCCTTCGACGGACACCGTGCCGGATTGCGGCTGCAGCAGGCCGGTGATCAGCCGCAGGATCGTCGATTTGCCGACGCCGTTACGGCCGACGAGACCGGTGCGCTCAGCGCCGAAGCTCAGGTCGAGATTGGAAAAAAGCGGTCGCCCGTCAGGCGTCGACCAGGTGAGATCGGACAAGGTTATGGAGGCAGGCATGGATGGAAAACTCCCGGAAGGCAAAGCGGTGGGGCATTGCGATCGGGTCAAAATCCATGGCGCACACATCCTGTCGGTATTGCAGATGGCGCAAACCTAGGCGAGGGCTGCGGCGCATTCAAGGCAGCAGCCCATCATTCGGCATCTTTTGCGCCATGCCTCCCGGAAGAGGCATGGCTTATTTCGCGGAATGACTGGAACAGCTTAAAGCTTGACCCAGCCGCCGTTCTTCCTGGAGGACGCAACGCACGCCTCGACGAAGGCAACGCCCTTCACGCCGTCATCGACCGTCGGATAGATCACCGCCGGGTCCACCGCCTCGCCGGCCTTGCGGGCATTGATCGCCCGCGCCGCTTCCGAATAGATAGTCGCGAAGGCTTCGAGGTAACCTTCCGGATGGCCGGAGGGAACGCGGGTGACGCGGGCGGCGGCGGCGCCGGCACCGACCCCGCCGCGGGTGATCAGGCGCTTTTCGCCGCCGAAGGGCGTAAACCAGAGATAGTTCGGATCGGCCTGCACCCATTCGAGGCCGCCCTTGGTGCCGTAGACGCGCACCTTGAGGCCGTTTTCATGGCCGGGCGCCACCTGGCTGCACCACAACATGCCCTTGGCCGGTTTTTCCGAGCCCTTCGCTTTGAAGCGCAGCATCACATGGGCATTGTCGTCCAGCCGCCGGCCTTCAACGAAACTGTCGAGATCGGCCGCCAGGCTGTCGAGTTCCAGCCCGGAGATGAAGGAAGCGAGATTGTAGGCATGCGTGCCGATATCTCCGGTCGAGCCGCCGGCGCCGGATTGTGCCGGGTCCGTGCGCCAGGCGGCCTGCTTCGAGCCGGTCTGCTCCACCGCTTCCGTCAGCCAGTCCTGCGGATATTCCGCCTGGACGATACGGATATCGCCAAGCGCGCCATCGGCCACCATTTCGCGCGCCTGGCGCACCATCGGATAACCGGTGTAATTGTGGGTGAGGATGAAAAGCGCACCGCTCTCATCCGCCACCTTCTTCAGCTTCTTGGCATCGGCGAGGTTCGAGGTCAGCGGCTTGTCGCAGATCACATGGATGCCGCGCTTGAGGAATTCCTTGGCTGCGTCATAATGCACATGGTTCGGCGTGACGATGGAAACGGCCTCGATGCCATTCTTCAGCTTCGCCTCACGGATCGCCATTTCCTTGTAGCTGGAATAGGTGCGCGACGGATCGAGCCCGAGATCACGGCCCGACGCGATCGCCTTTTCCGGCGTCGACGACAGGGCGCCGGCGATCAGGTCGAACTGGTCGTCGAGGCGCGCCGCCATGCGATGCACCGCACCGATAAAGGCCCCTGCCCCGCCACCGACCATACCCAACCGGATGCGCGGCGCGCGGCCTTCTTCCTTGGAACCTTCGATAGCCATGTGTTTCCTCCTGTAAATGCTGCTGCCCTACGGGCGGGATATCGTCTAGGAACTTTTCGCCGTCTTACGCGGCCGGCCGCCCTTTGCGCCATTGGTACGGCTTGCAGCCGCTTTTGCCGGTGACCGGGAGAGGCCGCCCTTGCGTTGCGCCTCCATGAATGTCCGGCTGCCGAAAATGCCGTTCATCAACCCCGAAATCGAATAGTCGACATCGAGGCCTTCCCAATGCAGGCCGGTTTCGCCGAGCAGTTCGACCTCTGCCAGTTGCTCATCCGTCGCATCCAACAGCCCTTCCAGAGCACGCGCCGGTGCCATGAAGGCCGCGCCGTTGACGAACTCGACGACGATCCGCCCGGACGCTGCATCGAAGCGCACCGAGGCAGGGATAGGCCGCGCGTTCCGTTCGGTCAACCATCGCTGCTTGGCTTCGGCAAGGTCTCTGTCCTTCACCTCAACCATGATACTTCCTCCAAGTTTCCAGGAAGGCATCCCGGCTTTCTTCCACCACGGCCAGAGCGCGCCGGGCATCCCTGTCCGACAGGCCGCCCTGGGTCAGGACTTTCAGCGTCACGATGTCGATGCGCACTTCGCCTACGCCATAGACATGAACATGCGCCGGCTCGTGGTCGGCGGTATAGATGATGAACCAGAGGCTATTCTGGCGAAGGGCCGTGACCATGGCGGAGAAAAACCCAACTTGTTAGGTATATCAAGCCATCGCACTTGCGCCAGCAAACCGGTCAGATCCCCAGCATCCGCCGGTTGGCGGCATCGTCGGTGCCGGCGCCGGCGAAGTCGTCGAAGGCCTTGTCCGTGACGCGGATGATGTGGGCACGCACGAATTCGGCGCCTTCGCGCGCCCCGTCTTCGGGATGCTTGAGGGCGCATTCCCATTCCACCACGGCCCAGCCATCGAAATCATTGGCGGTGAGCTTGGAGAAGACCGCACCAAAATCCACCTGGCCATCGCCCAGAGAGCGGAAGCGACCGGCACGGTTCACCCAGCCCTGGTAGCCGCCATAAACGCCCTGCCGCCCGGTCGGATTGAACTCCGCATCCTTGACGTGGAACATCTTGATGCGGTCCTTGTAGATGTCGATGTTGTCGAGATAATCGAGGCACTGCAGGACATAGTGCGACGGATCGTAGAGCATGTTGGCGCGCGGATGGTTGCCGACGCGCTCGAGGAACATCTCGTAGGTGATGCCGTCATGCAGGTCTTCGCCCGGATGGATTTCGTAGCAGATATCGACGCCGTTTTCTTCGGCATGGTCGAGGATCGGCTTCCAGCGGCGGGCAAGCTCGTCGAAAGCGGCATCCACCAGCCCGGCCGGCCGCTGTGGCCAGGGATAGATGAACGGCCAGGCCAGCGCCCCGGAGAAGGTCGCATGCGCCTTGATGCCGAGATGCCGCGAGGCCGTCAGCGCCATCTTCACCTGCTCGACCGCCCAGGCCTGCCGTGCCTTCGGGTTGCCACGCACTTCCGGCGCCGCGAAACCATCGAAGGCTTCGTCATAGACCGGATTGACGGCGACAAGCTGGCCCTGCAGGTGGGTCGAAAGCTCGGTCACCTCGATGCCGTTCTCGCGCGCCTTGCCGGCGAATTCGTCGCAATAATCCTTGGATTCGGACGCCTTCTTCAAGTCGATCAGCTGGCTCGCCCATGTCGGCACCTGCACGCCGATATAGCCTTTTTCCGCTGCCCACTTGGTAATGCCGTCCCAGGAATTGAAAGGAGCCTGATCTCCCGCGAATTGGCCGAGAAACAGAGCGGGGCCCTTAATGGTTTTCATGAAATCTCCTCCAATAAAATTTCCTGTAACGTTGCAGGTCTGCGGTTTAACACGAGTTCCCGGCCGATCAAACCCGGCCGGGAAGGTTTTTCACCATCAGCGCTCAGACGTAGCGGTTGACGACGTTTTCCAGAAGTTCCTGGCGGCCGGACTTCGGCTCCGGGTTGATGTCGGCACCCTCGACATTGGCGGCGATCTGTTCGAGCGAATATTCGCCGCGCAGCATCTTCTGTGCTTCCGGCGAATCCCAGCCGGCATAACGGGCATCGAGCGGCTTCGACAATGCGCCGTCCTCGACCATGCGCGCCGCCGCCTTGAGGCCGCGGGCGCAGCAATCCATGCCGCCGATGTGGCCGATCAGCAGATCGTCCGGATCGAGCGACTGGCGGCGCAGCTTGGCGTCGAAATTGGTGCCGCCCGTGGTGAAACCGCCGGCCTGCAGCACCTGATAATAGGCGAGCGCCATTTCCGGCACGTTGTTGGGGAACTGGTCGGTATCCCAGCCGGACTGGTAGTCGTTGCGGTTCATGTCGATCGAGCCGAAGATGCCGAGCGCATTGGCGAGCGCCAGTTCGTGCTCGAACGTATGGCCGGCCAGGATGGCGTGGCCCTGCTCGATGTTGAGCTTCACTTCGTTCTCCAGGCCATGCTTCCTGAGGAAGCCGTAGACCGTGGCGACGTCGTAGTCGTACTGGTGCTTGGTCGGCTCCTGCGGCTTCGGCTCGATGAGGATCGTGCCCTTGAAGCCGATCTTGTGCTTGTATTCGACGACGAGGTTGAGGAAGCGGCCCATATGGTCGAGCTCGCGGCCGATATCGGTGTTGAGCAGCGTCTCGTAACCTTCACGGCCGCCCCAGAGCACGTAGTTCTCGCCGCCGAGACGGTGCGTTGCATCCAGGCAGGTTTTTACGGTCGCGGCGGCGAAAGCGAAGACGTCCGGATCCGGATTGGTCGCGGCACCCGCCATGTAGCGGCGATGCGAGAACAGGTTGGCGGTGCCCCACAACAGCTTGACGCCGGTGGCCGCCTGCTTTTCGGCAAAGTAGTCGACGATCTCGTTGAGGTTCTTGGTGTTCTCGGCAAAGTTGGCGCCTTCCGGCCGCACGTCGGCATCGTGGAAGCAATAATAGGGTGCGCCGAGCAGCGAGAAGAATTCGAAGGCGACGTCGGCCTTCAGCTTCGCCGCCTGCATGCCGTCGGTGAACCACGGGCGCAGGAAGGTCTGGCCGCCGAACGGGTCGCCGCCCGGCCAGGTGAAGCTGTGCCAGTAGGCGACGGCGAAACGCAGGTGGTCTTCCATGCGCTTGCCCATGACGATTTCGTCGGGCTGGTAATAACGGAAAGCCAGCGGGTTGGTGCTCTCGGGGCCTTCATATTTGATTTTCTGGATGTCGCCGAAAAATCCGGTGCTCATGGGTGGGTCTCCTTGGATGGTTTCTTGTCTTGAGTGTTGGCACGAGGCCCCCCATCCGCCTGCCGGCAACGTCTCCCCGAAAGCGGGGAGAGGGTGAGGGGCAAAACCGCAAGCCGTTACAGCGCCGAAAGCGGCCTGATCGCCGGATACAGCGCCCGGTAGCGGCCATAGGCGTCGGCATAAGCGCTCGAAAATTCCGCGACCGGATCGATCGTCTCGGCCGTCTCCGGTGCCGAGCAGACGGCCACCGGATCGGCGCCCGTCGCCGCGATCAGGCCGAGGCGGGCGGCACCGAAGGCCGCGCCGAAATCGCCGTCGGCGGGAATATCGACGGGCACGCCAAGCGCCGTGGCAATCGAGGCCAGCCAGTAGCGCGAACGCGAACCGCCGCCGATCGCCGTGACGCGGGAAATCGTCGTGCCGGCCGAGCGCAGAGCTTCGAAACTGTCGCGGATGGCGAAGCTCACGCCCTCCAGCACCGCCTGCGTCAGCGCCACGCGGCCGGTGTCGTGGCCGAGGCCGATGAAGGCGCCGCGTATGGCGGCATCGTTGTGCGGCGTACGTTCGCCGGACAGATAGGGCAGGAAGGTGACGCCGCTCGGCGCCCGCAACGCCTCGCCCAACTCGGTCGTCAATTCGGCCGCAGACTTGCCGGTGACATGCGAATGCCAGTTGAGCGCATCGGTGGCCGAGAGGATCACGCCCATCTGATGCCAGGTGTTGGGCAGCGCGTGGCAGAAGGCGTGCACGGCGCTTTCCGGCTTCGGCAGATAGGAACCGTTGGCGGCAAACAGCACACCCGAAGTGCCGAGCGAGACGAAGGCCGCCCCCTCCGACACCGTGCCCATGCCGCAGGCCGAGGCGGCATTGTCGCCCGCCCCGCCTGCCACGACAACGGCGTCGCCCATGCCCCACTTGCCTGCCAGTTCGCCGCACAGGGTACCGGCGGGGTCGGTGCCTTCGACCAGCGTCGGCATCTGCCGCTCGTCGAGGCCGGTCGCCGCCAGAAGCTCTGCCGACCAGGCGCGTTTGCCGGTGTCGAGCCAGGAGGTGCCGGCGGCGTCGGACATTTCCGAAATATGCTCCCCGGTCAGCCAGAGGCGCAAAAAGTCCTTCGGCAGCAGCACCTTGGCGATTTTGGCAAAGATATCCGGCTCATGCCTGGCGACCCAGGCGAGTTTTGGCGCGGTGAAACCGGGGAAGACGATATTGCCCGTCAGCGCCCGGAACCGCGGGTCGGCATCGAGTGCCGCCGCCTCGACATGGCTGCGGGTGTCGTTCCAGAGGATGCAGGGGCGGAGAACCTTGTCGTCCGCATCCACCAGCGTCGCGCCGTGCATCTGGCCGGACAGGCCGATGCCGCGCACCGCCGCAAGTTCGGCCGGATGCAACGCCTTGAGACCGCCGATCGCCTCTTCCGTGGCGCGGATCCAGTCCGCCGGCGCCTGTTCCGACCAGCCGTGATGCGGCCGCGACACTTCGAGCGCGCCGTTGGCCGAACCGATGACGCGCTGGTCGCCGTCGATCAGCATTGCCTTGACACCGGATGTGCCGAGATCAAGCCCTAGATACATGGTGTTTCTCCTCTGCCTGCCTTTTTGTCATGGCAGGTTGTCCCGCAAGAATATGTCGATACGAATGCGCTCCTGCGCCTCGACCACCGCAAGGCCATCGGCCTTCGCTTTCAAGATGCGGATGGCGCTGCGCACCTCGTGGCCGGCATCCTGGTTGAGCACGGCGTCGATGACCCCGTCCTGCAGCGCCGCCCGCGTGTGAACCGTCAGCTCATGGGCGATCCGCCTCCGCGCCGCCGCGCCGCCGGGCGTTTGCAGCGGCGCGATGGGGCCGCGGTTCCCGGAGCGGAGCCTGTAGAGGGCGGGCAGATCGGCAGGCGCCGCCGGCGTGGCGCAACCCAGCGTCTGGGCGCGTTGCGGCTCGTCGCGGCCTTCAAGCACCGGCAGGATGGTGATGCCGGGAAATTCCACCTGCCGCACGGCAGCAAACCCTTCGAGCCGCTCGCGATGGTCGCGCACCAGCATCGATCCGGCCAGCACGGCGACCGGCCCTGCCCTGCCACCCAGGAACCGGCCGAGCAGGCTGGCGGCCGTGCGCCCGGCGGCAATATTGTCGACCCCGGCATAGTGGTCGCGGCGCGATCCCGGCAGGTCGGAGACCAGCGTGACGACGGGAACGCCTTTTTCCGCCAGCCGCGCCACGGCATCGCGAACCTCGTCGGCATCGATCGCCACCAGCGCCACGCCAGCGAGCCTTTCCGCCCGCGCCGCATCCAGCGCCACGACCAGCGCCGCAGGATCGAAGGCCGGAATTTCGATCACCCGGATATCGGTGCGTTCCGCAGCGGCACGCGCGATGGCTTCGCGAACCTCCGCATGCAGCCCGTGCATGAAGGAATTGTTGCTATCTGGGAGAATGAAGACGAGCGGATAGACACGCCCCTTGGCGAGATTGGCGGCCGCGACATCGCGGACATAACCGAGCCGGTCGATCGCCGCCTCCACCTTAGCACGCGTCGCCGCCCGCACGCCCGGCCGGCGATTCAAAACCCGGTCGACGGTGGCAAGGCTGACGCCCGCGCTCGCGGCAATGTCATGCACGGTCGGTCTCATCACTCCTCCTGATCGGAGTGTTAGCCGAGTTTTTGATGTACGTAAATCAGAAATTCGCAACCGGTCGCAGGCACAGGAAAGGCAGGCGGGCGGTCAATGCCCGCCGCCGCCTCCGCCGGCCCCGGACTGGGGTTTCTTGATCAGCATGGCGAAGAAGATCAGGCTGGTGAACAGCGCCGTCAAAATCAGGAAAATGTCGATGAAGGACATGATCGTCGCCTGCTGCGACACCATGCCGGCCAGTTTCTCGATGGCGATGGCGGTCCCGTCCAGCCCATAGGTCTGATAGTTCGACGTGATGGCGTTCAGCTTGTCCATCGCTTCGGGATTGCCCCATTGGACATGTTCCGACAGGCGGGCATAATGTTCCTGTTCGCGCTGGGTGAGCAGGGTATTGATGGCGGCGAGGCCGACGGCGCCGCCGAGGTTACGGGTCAGGTTGAAAAGGCCGGACGCGCCGCGGATCTTGGCCGGCGGCAGCGTGCCGAGCGCAACGTTGTTGATCGGCACCATGCAGAGCATCAGCCCGCAGCCGCGCAGGATCTGCGGAATCAGCAATTCGTAGAAATCCCAGTCCGCCGTCATCGAACTCATGATCCAGGTGCCGGCGGCAAAGCTGCCGAAACCGATCATCATCATCACCCGCGGATCGAGCTTGGTCGACAGCTTGCCGGCGATCGGCGCGGTGCAGAACATCGCCAGGCCCGAAACGAACATCGTCTCGCCGATCATCAGACTGTCATAGCCGCGGATGCGGCCGAGATAGAGCGGGTAGAGATAGGTCAGGCCGTAGAGCCCGATGCCCATCACGAAGGAGAACAGCGAACCGAAGGCGAAGTTGCGGTCGGAGAAGGCGCGCAGGTCCACCACCGGGAATTCCACCTTGAAGGCCCGGTAGAAGAACACGACGGCACCGATGGCGCTGGCGAGGGCGCCGTAGCGGATCGCCTCGTCGCTGAACCAGTCGTTGGCATTGCCCTCTTCGAGCACATATTCCAGCGCTCCGAGGAAGACGGCCATGGAGAGCAGCCCCCACCAGTCGAATTTCTTGAACAGGCTGAGTTCCGGCTTATCGAAATCGATGAAATTCCAGGTGAGGAGGGTGACGATGATGCCGGGAATGACGTTGATGAGGAACAGCCAGTGCCAGGAGAAGGCATGGCTGAGATAGCCGCCGACCGTCGGGCCGATGGTCGGCGCCAGCGTGGCGACGAGGCCGATGATCGGCGAAACGATGCTGCGCTTCGACGGCGGGAAGATGGTGAAGGCTGCCGCGAACACGGAAGGGATCATGCCGCCGCCGATAAAACCCTGCAGCGCGCGGTAGATGATCATCTGGTCGATGTTCGTCGCCGTCGCCGCCAGCGCGCTGGCGAGGGTGAAGCCGGCCGCCGAAACCGAAAACAGCACGCGGGTGGAGACGATGCGCGCCAGCGTGCCCGACAGCGGGATCATCACCACTTCGGCGATCAGATAGGCCGTCTGCACCCACGCCACCTCGTCCGAGCCGGCGCTGAGGCCGGCCTGGATTTCGGCAAGCGAGGCCGAGACGATCTGGATGTCGAGGATCGACATGAACATGCCGAAGACCATCGCGAAAAACGCGATCAGCCGTTTCGGGTCCATACTATCCTGTGCCGGCGCCTGGGGCGCCGTTGCCGCATTCACCGTTGCCGTGGCCATGGCCGTGCGCCTCGTATCCCGTGGTTACTTCGCCTCGGCGACGGCAGCACCCGGAGCGGTGCGCGTGTCGACGTCGACGACCACACTCAGGCCGGCGCGCAGGCGGCCGCTGTCCAGCACGTCCTTGGGCAGGGCGATACGGACCGGCACACGCTGGATGACCTTGGTGAAGTTGCCTGTGGCGTTTTCCGGCGGCAGCATCGAGAAGACGGAACCGGAAGCCGGAGCGATCGACTGCACGACGCCTTCGATCGCTTCGTCATCGAAAGCATCGACATGGACGCGAACCTTTTCACCGGTCTTCAGGTGGCCGATCTGCGTTTCCTTGAAGTTCGCCTCGATATAGAGTTCCTTCACCGGCACGAGCGCCGCCAGCCGCTGGCCGGGCGATACGAGGTCGCCGGTCTGCACCGAGACGTTGCCGATGATGCCGTCATAAGGGGCACGAAGCGTCGTGAAGCTGAGATCGCGCTCGGCCTTGTCGCGGGTCAGTTCCGAGGAGCGGATCGTGCTTTCGGCTTCCTTGCGCTGCGCCTGCAAGAGGATGATGTTTGCCTTGGCGGAAGCGACGGCGGCATCGCCGGCGGCGAGGTTGGCCTTCGCCTGGTCGAGCGCCACCTGGGCATTGTCCAGAGACGCGATCGTGCCAACGTCCTTCTGCTGCAGGTCGCTGGCGCGTTTCTGGTTGATCTCGGCGCCGCGCAGGGCCGCCTGCAGCGCGCCAAGCTGGGCTTCGGCCTGCTTCTGGGCCGCCTCGGCGCCAACGATCTGGGCGTCGATGCGCTGCAGCGACAGTTGCTCGGTGACGATCTGGGCGTTGGCCTGCTCGACGGCGATCGTATAGTCGCCGGTATCGAGCGTCACCAGCGGATCGCCGGCCTTCACCGCCTGGTTGGCGACGACCTGCACGCTCTCGACATAACCGGAAACCTTCGGCGAAATCATCGCGATATCGCCTTCGATATAGGCGTCGTCGGTGGACACCATGAAGCGACCGTCGATCCACCAGTTGTAGCCGTACCAGCCGGCAGCGCCAAGGGCGGCGAGCACGAGGACGGGCAGCAGGAAACTGCGCTTTTTCTTCTGCGGCGGTGGCACGATCGCGACCGGAGCCTGCTCGACCTTGGCCTCGGCGGACGTGTCGCGCTGCTCGGTTACGGCAGCCCCATGGGCCGAGGTTTCCTCGGCATTTTCGGAAACATCGACCACGCGGGCGACACTGGATTTTTGCGAGCCTGACATATTCACACCAGTTCATAAAGCGGATGAAATCGAACCGAACGGTTCAGTTCGATTTGACATAGAGCGTTTTTGCGTGCATATCAAGGGTAAATCGAACCGACTGGTTCGATCGAGGTTAACAAGCAGGTTACCAATGTCGACCAAGGCACAACATAACGCTGCAACCGTTGCAGAAATGGAAACGCCGACACCCGTGGGCGGCCGGCGCGTGGCGGGCGAAGATCCGGTCAAGCGCGAGCAGATCCTCGACGGCGCCAAGACGATCTTCATGGGCACCAACTTCGATGCGGCGAGCATGAGCGATGTCGCCCGCGAAGCCGGCGTCTCGAAGGGGACGCTTTATGTCTACTTCCAGAACAAGGAAGACCTGTTCGCCGCCTTGATCGAGCGAGAGCGTGGCCGTTTCGTCGCCTCGATCCGCAACGCGCTGACCGAGCGCGACGGTGTCGAGGATGCGCTTCTCCACTTCGGCACGACCTTTTGCCGGCACCTAACCAGCGGCGACGTCATCTGTTCCATGCGCAGCGTGCTCGGCGTCATCGACCGCATGCCGGGGCTGGCGCATGGTTTCTTTTCCTCGCCCTCCAATGTCCGGACCGTGCTGCAGGAATATCTCGACCGCCAGGTTGCCGCCGGCAGGCTGATCATCGACGATACCGATCTTGCGGCGCGACAGTTCATCGAGCTGTCGAGCGGCACCTATTTCAAGCTGCGCCTGTTCGGCGACATGAAGGAAATGCCGCCGCTCGAAGAAATACAACGCGTGATCAAAAGCGCCGTCCACGTCTTCATGTCGGCCTATCGCGGAGAACCGTCCAAGTAACACGGCGGCGATTTACCGCAAATCGCCGCCATCCAGATCGCCCCCGCTTGCCGCTGCAGTCTTTATCCTTACATGCGCGTGTGCTATCCGCATGGTATTCCCTCTTGAAAGGATGAGAACTGGATGCAGGACATTGCTCTGTTGGCTGCGGATCCCGCCGTATGGGTCGCCTTGATCACGCTGGTGGTCATGGAGGTCGTGCTCGGGATCGACAACCTGATCTTCATTTCCATCCTCACCAACAAGCTGCCGCAGGAAATGCGCGAAAAGGCAAGGCGCATCGGTATCGGCCTGGCACTGGTCATGCGCCTTGGCCTGCTCGGCACGGTCGCCTGGATCGTTCAGCTCACCCAGCCGGTCTTCGAGCTCTTCGGCCACGGCTACTCCTGGAAAGACATGATCCTCATCGCCGGCGGCCTCTTCCTGGTCTGGAAGGCAACCAAGGAGATCCATCACAACGTCGATCCCGTCGACCATAAGGAAGACATGGTGGGCGGCACGGTCGCCACCAGCTTCGGCGCGGCGATCGGCCAGATCCTGCTGCTCGACCTGGTCTTCTCCGTCGACAGCATCATCACCGCCGTCGGCATGACGCCGCACCTGCCGGTCATGGTCGTCGCCGTCGTCGTCGCCGTTGCCGTCATGCTGCTCGCGGCGACGCCGCTGGCCAACTTCATCGAGAAGAACCCGACCATCGTCATGCTGGCGCTCGCCTTCCTGCTGATGATCGGCACGACGCTGATCGCCGAAGGCATGGGTTTCCACGTGCCGAAGGGCTACGTCTATGCCGCCATGGCCTTCTCCGGCCTCGTCGAGGCGCTCAACATGGTGGCCCGCAACCGGCGCAAGCGAAATGCGCCGGGCGGCACCGTGCATTGATGTGTCCGACATCCGATACGAAGGAAGGCCCGCATCGTCGATGCGGGCCTTTGTTCATGGGGCAGGGAACGAGGATGGGGACCGGATGGGTTAGAAGCTCGCCTGCCATTTCGTTGGCCACGGAAAGAAACCGGAAAAATTTCCGTGTTCTCCTTCTCCATCATGTCCGGTTGGCACAGTCCGCCATCCCTGCCCACCAAACGCCGGAATGATCGACAGGTTCCCGGAAAACTGAAGAAACCGCCGCTTCTTTATCTTTTCACGCCAGGAACTTTCCGATTTTGCCGGTGTTGACTCGCCACTCCGCCCGCGCGGTCCCCCGCGTGGCAACCGCCGACAAGGACACCCGCTGCCAGATGTCGACCGACCAGATCCTTGCCTTCGCCGTTATCGCCGCCATGATGGTGGCGTTCATTCTCGACCGCTTCCGTTATGACATCGTCGCCTGCGTCGCGCTGATCGTCGCGGTCGCAGTCGGGATCGTGCCGGCAGCAGACGCATTTTCCGGTTTCAGCAACGACATCGTCATCATCGTCGGCAGCGCGCTCGTGGTCAGCGCCGGCGTCGCCCGCTCGGGGATCGTCGACGTGGCGATCAAGCGTTTCTTTCCAAACCTGACATCGGTGCGCACCCAGCTTGCACTGCTGCTCGTCGCCGTTGCCGTGCTTTCGGCCTTCATCAAGAACATCGGCGCCCTGGCGATCATGATGCCGGTCGCGCTGCAGTTTGCCCGCAAATCCAATGCCTCGCCTTCGCGTTACCTCATGCCGATGGCTTTCGCGGCCCTGCTCGGCGGCCTGATGACGCAGATCGGCACCTCGCCGAACATCGTGGTTTCGGAAATCCGCGCCGAACTGACCGGCGAGCGCTTCACCATGTTCGATTTCACCCCGGTCGGCGCCACGCTGGCACTGGTCGGCGTCGTCTTCCTGATCGTCTTCAACAGGCTGGTGCCGGAGCGCAACAAGCAGAACGCCGCCCTGCACGAAGCCGTGGAAATCACCGACTACGCCTCCGAGGCGACGTTGACCGACACCTCCGCCGCCATCGGAAAACCGTTGAGCGACCTGCTGCGCTTCGGCGACGGTGAAGTGGTGGCGACCACCGTGCTGCGCGGCCACACCCGCATGCCGCCCTTCCCCGATCTCAGCCTCAAGGCGGGTGATACGCTTCTGCTGGCCGGCAGCCCCGGTGGCCTCGATCGCATCGTTTCCAACGGCAAGCTCAAGCTTTCCGGTTCGCCGCTGAAGACCGGCGACCAGCCCGAGGGCGACGTCATGGCCATCGAGGTGGTCATAAGCCAGCAATCGAGCCTTGTCGGCCTGTCGGCACGGGAGCTTGCCCTGTCGTACAACCACGGTGTCAACCTGATTGCCGTCAGCCGCCAGGGCCAGCGAATCCGTGAACGGCTGTCGGAACTGACGCTGCGCGGCGGCGACGTCATCGTGCTGCAAGGCAGCCGCACGAACCTGCCGGCCTTCCTGCAGGAATTCAGCCTGCTGCCGCTGGCGCAGCGGGAAATGCTGCTCGGCACGCGGCGGCGCGCCTTCATTCCGCTGGCGATCCTGATCGCCGCGATGACGGCGACCGCTGTCGGCATCGCCCCGGTTTCCGTCGCCTTCTTCGCCGCTGCGCTTGCCATGGTCGCCTTCAACGCCGTGCCGCTGACGGATGTCTACAAATCCGTCGATGGACCGATCCTGGTGATGCTGGCGGCGCTGATCCCGGTCAGCGATTCCCTGAGAACGACCGGGGGAAGCGAGCTGATTGCGGCCTGGCTCGGCCAGGCGGCCGCCCACATGCCACCCTATGGCGCCCTGGCATTGATCCTGATCACCGCCATGGCAATCACGCCGTTCCTCAACAACGCCGCAACCGTTCTTGTGATGGGACCGATCGCCGCCAGTTTCGCGACGACGCTCGGCTACCGCCCGGAGGCCTTCCTGATGGCGGTGGCGATCGGCGCCGGCAGCGATTTCCTCACGCCCATCGGCCATCAATGCAACACGCTGGTCATGGGGCCTGGCGGCTACCGCTTTTCGGATTATCCCCGCCTGGGCCTGCCTTTGTCGATTCTCATCATCATCGTCAGCATTCCGGTGCTTCTGTTCGTCTGGCCGCTTCGCTGACGTGCGGTTTTCCTTGACGTTCCCCGGCGATTGTGGCCTAAGGCCAGCGAACGGATAACGCCCCGGAAAACGGCGCCTCTGCCTTCTTTCCGCGTCATCATCCGGCCATGAAACCCGCATACCTCCGGCAGGCCGATTTCGCGCGCTGCCGTCCGGGTGCGCGCCCCCGCATGTCACCACAGGCAACGATTATGACCACTTCCGGCGTCCGCGTACGCATTGCCCCTTCCCCGACCGGTGAGCCGCATGTCGGCACCGCCTATATCGCGCTGTTCAACTATCTGTTCGCGAAAAAACATGGCGGCACCTTCATCCTGCGCATCGAGGATACCGATGCCACCCGCTCGACACCCGAATTCGAGCAGAAGGTGCTGGATGCGCTGAAATGGTGCGGCCTGGAATGGTCGGAAGGTCCCGATATCGGCGGACCGCATGGCCCCTACCGCCAGAGCGACCGCAAGGCGATGTACACGCCCTACGGCCAGGAATTGCTCGACAAGGGCCATGCCTTCCGCTGTTTTTGCACGCCCGAGCGGCTGGAGCAGATGCGCGAGGCACAGCGCGCCGCCGGCAAGCCGCCGAAGTATGATGGTCTCTGCCTCAACATCAAGGCCGAGGAAGTGACCGCCCGCGTCGCGTCCGGCGAGGCCTCGGTCATCCGCATGAAGATCCCGGCCGAAGGCTCCTGCGACTTCAACGACGGCGTCTACGGCGATGTGTCGATCCCGTGGGATTCGGTCGACATGCAGGTGCTGATCAAGGCCGACGGCATGCCGACCTATCACATGGCCAACGTCATCGACGACCATCTGATGAAGATCACCCATGTCGCCCGCGGCGAGGAGTGGCTGGCTTCGGTGCCGAAGCACATCCTGCTCTACCGTTATTTCGGCTGGGATGCGCCGGTGTTCATGCACCTGTCGCTGATGCGCAATGCCGACAAGTCGAAACTGTCGAAACGCAAGAACCCGACCTCGATCTCCTATTATTCGGCGCTCGGCTACCTGCCGGAAGCGCTGATGAACTTCCTCGGCCTGTTCTTCATCCAGATCGCCGAGGGCGAGGAACTGCTGACCATGGATCAGCTCGCCGAAAAATTCGATCCGGACAACCTGTCGAAAGCCGGCGCGATCTTCGACATCCAGAAGCTCGACTGGCTGAACGGCCGCTGGATCCGCGAGCAGCTTTCGCCCGAGGATTTCATCGCCCGCACGCTTGCCTGGGCCTCGGAAAACAGCCGGCTGACCGAAGGCCTGAAGCTGTCGCAGAGCCGCGTCTCCAAGCTCGGCGAACTTCCGGGCCTTGCCGGCTTCCTGCTGTCCAGCGACGTCGGCCTGACGCCCGCCTCGTTTGCCGGCCTGAAGACCAGCCCGGAGGAAACGCTGGAGATCCTCAACGCCGTGCAGGTCGACCTGGAAAAGATGCTCGAATGGAACGTCGAGTCGATCGATGCGGAACTGCGCGCCGTGGCCGACAGGCTGGGCAAGAAGCTGCGCGTCGTCACTCCGCCGCTGTTCGTCGCCGTCTCCGGCTCGTCACGCTCGCTGCCGCTGTTTGATTCGATGGCGCTGCTCGGCCGCTCCGTCGTGCGCCAGCGCCTCAAGACCGCCGCGACCGTCGTCGCGTCGATGGTCGGAAGCGGAAAGTAAACCTTCGAGGGGATAGCCCCCTCATCCGCCTGCCGGCACCTTCTCCCCGAGGGGAGAAGGGGAATGCGGCATCGCTCCACGCTCCAGTCCCCTCTCTCCTCCGGGAGGGCTGGGGTGAGGGGCCAAAGGCTTCCATTTAGAATTTCATCTGCGGCACTGCCGCCGAAAAGGCAAAGAAGATGACCGAAACCAAGTCCGCCCCCGCCCTCTCCTCCGACGCGACGGAAGTCCGCGCCCAGAAGCTGAAGCTGCTGCGCGAGCAGATCGGCGACGTCTACCCGGCGCATTTCCACCGCACGCTGACCAATGCCGAGCTGGCCGAAAAATACGAGGCGCTGGAGCCGGATACCGAGACGCAGGACGTCGTCACCGTCGCCGGCCGCGTCTATTCCTCGCGCAATTCCGGCATGTTCATGGACATCCATGATGCCGGCGGCAAGATCCAGATCTTCAGCCACAAGGACACCACGCCGGAGGACGCCCGCGCCCTGCTGCCGATGATCGATATCGGCGACATCATCGGCGTGACCGGCATCGTGCGCCGCACCAAGCGCGGCGAGCTGACGATCAACGCCCAGGCGATCACCATGCTGACGAAGTCGCTGCTGCCGATGCCGGAAAAGTGGCATGGCCTCTCCGACATCGAGCTGCGTTATCGCAAGCGCCACCTCGACATCATGACCAACGAGGAATCGAAGCTGCGTTTCCAGCAGCGTTCGCAGATCGTCTCCGGTATCCGCCGTTTCATGGAAAACGACGGTTTCATGGAAATCGAGACGCCGATGCTGCACTCGGTCTATGGCGGCGCCACCGCCGAGCCGTTCAAGACGCATCACAACACGCTGAAGCTCGACATGTTCCTGCGCATCGCGCCGGAGCTCTACCTCAAGCGCACGCTGGTTTCCGGCCTCACCGACAAGGTGTTCGAGATCAACCGCAACTTCCGCAACGAAGGCGTCTCCACCCGGCATAACCCGGAATTCACGATGATGGAGTGCTACTGGGCCTATGCCGACTACGAGGACATCATGGACCTCGTGGAGCGGATGTTTGCCGAGCTGGCCGTGAAAATCCACGGCACGACCGAATTTGCCTTCGGCGACAAGCAGCTCTCCTTCAAGGGCCCGTTCAAGCGCGTGCCGATGCCCGATGCCGTCAAGGAAGCGACCGGCATCGATTTCCTGTCGATCAAGACCGACGAAGAAGCCCGTGCTGCCGCCAAGGCCGCCGGCTTTGCGGTCGAGAAGGACTGGACCTGGGGCGAGTGCCTGGCCTTCATCTTCGAGGAGAAGGTCGAGCCGACGCTGATCCAGCCGAGCCATGTCACGCATTTCCCGAAGGACATCTCGCCCTTCGCGAAGGAAGTGCCGGGCGAACCGCGCCTCGTCGAACGTTTCGAGACCTATTGCAACACCTGGGAACTCGGCAACGCCTTCTCCGAACTCAACGATCCGGAAGAGCAGCGCCGCCGCATGGTGGAACAGCTCGATCAGGCGCATGCCCGCGGCGAGAAGGAAAAGCAGCTCGACGACGAATTCCTCGATGCCATGGACCAGGGCATGCCCCCCGCCGGCGGCCTCGGCATCGGTGTCGACCGCCTGGTAATGCTGCTCACCAACTCCCCGTCGATCCGCGACGTCATCCTCTTCCCGGCGCGCCGCAGCAAGAACGATTGAGGTTAGCGGCTTCGGCCGCTTTCCATCGGCAAGGACCAATCAAAAAACCGGAGGCGACAGCATCGCTTCCGGTTCAGACCGCTGACAAAGGTATAAAACGCCTCCTTCGTCATCCTCGGCCTTGTGCCGAGGATCTAAGCACGTCAGACATAATCCTTGATCGTCAAGTGCCTAGTAGGCGCAGGCAGATCCTCGGCACAAGGCCGAGGATGACGCCCGCGAGAGAACGGGGGTTTGTCAACAAACTGAACCGGAGGCGACAGCATCGCTTTCGGTTTTTTTCATAAGCCCGCGGGCATTCGCCGCAAAAACTGCTCAGTTGGTTTCGTTGATGAACGGCTCGTCGATGAACTCGTCGCTCTGGGCCGAGGCCTGCTCTTCGTTTTCGTCCGGCATCTCTTTTTCGGCGACAGCGCTATGTTCTTCCGCCGCCTTCTCCGCATGTTTCTTCGAGGGCTCCGCGGCGTGTTCCTCTTCGGCCGGTGCGTCATGCGCCTCGGCCTTTTCGCCATGCGTCTTGACCGGTTTTGCCGAACTCTGGTCCTTAACCGGCTTTTGCTCGTGTTCTACGGCATCCTTCGCCGCGTCGTTTTCTTCCGCACCGGGCACGGCAGCATGCGCCGCTACCGAGAGCGCCTTGCCATCCGCCGGCTCTTCGGCCACGGCGTGATCCCTGTCGGCCGGCGTCGCATGGTCTCCGGTCGCAGCCGTGACGGCGCTTTCATCCGTGCCTGCGGCAGCCTGGTCTTCCTCGGCAGGCGCCTCTTCGCCGGCACCCTCCGCAGCATGATTGTTTTCGACCACCGCCTCGTCCCGCCTGGCGCCCGCCTCGCCTTCCGGAGCCGCGTCATGGCCGCTCTCGGCTACGGGGCTGTCGGCTGCCGGCTCCTCGCCATGGCCGCTGCCATCCTTCTGCTCGGCCTCGGCGCCATGGCTTTCGGTCGCCTCGCCATGGCTTTCGGCAGCCTCGCCGTGGCCCTTTTCTTCCTTCTTGCCGTGGTCGCCGGCCTTCACCTCGACGCCCGCCGGCTCCTGGCAATCGGCCCGGTCGCCCAGAAGTTTCACCAGGCTTTCGATATGCTCCAGCGGCAGCTGGATCTTTTCGCCATAGAACTGGCCGTCGGCCGTAGCGGCACCATCGACATATTTTGCGGTATAGACAGGCGTATCCTGCAGCTCGGCGATCTTCTCCGGATGCGGCACGTAGACCACATCGGCGCCGACGGCGCGCCCGCGCATGGCGGCACGCATTTCCGGCCCGTTCTGGTCGAGAACCACGACCTGGACGAGATCCGGCTGCTGTTGCGTATAGACGGCTTCGGCGACGCGCAGGGCGGTCATCACCCGGGCCAGCCCTTCCGCCGGTTCGGTCTTGATGAATTTGCGGACCCAGAAACGGTCCTTCTTCTTGATCTTGAACGTCTTGACGGTCGTGCACGCGAGATCGGCAACCTTCTCCGAAGGTCCGAAGCCCAGTAACCCATCCTTGCCGGCATAAAGCGCAAACGCACCCGTGGCTCCACCGAGCAGCAGGATGCCACCCATGAAGAACACGAGTTTCCGGGGTAACCGGAAGATGCGCAGCTTGGCTTTCACGCCGACTGCTCCGTCATTGACCTTCTCCAAACCTATTTCTCGGCCGGATCGACGTTAGTGGAACGACGTTTCTGAATACTTAAAACGACAGCTAAACTCTTATTCTTCATGGCAACCTGAAGAAAATCACCGCAGTCCTTTCACCCTCCCGTCGCAATGCTCTTGCGAATGATTTGCAATAGCGTTGACAGCAGCAAAAAGCGGTCTATATTCAGAATGCAAATCATTCGCATCCGCAATGACAGGATGAACCATGTTTTCCCGAATCCGTTGCCTTACAGTGCTTTTTTTCACCATTTCCGCCTTCGTCGGTGCAGCACAAGCTGCTGAAAAGCCGAAGGTAATTACGACCTTTACGATTATTGCCGACATGGCCCGCAACGTCGCCGGCGAGGCCGCCGATGTCGAAAGCATCACCAAGCCGGGTGCGGAGATCCACAACTACCAGCCGACGCCGCGCGATATCCTGAAGGCGCGGGATGCCGATCTCGTCCTCTGGAATGGCCTTAATCTCGAACGCTGGTTCGAAAAGTTCCTCGCCAATCTTGGGGACATCCCGAGCGTCGTGATCAGCGACGGCGTGGAGCCGCTGAGCATCGGCGGCGGCCCCTACGAGGGCAAGCCCAATCCGCATGCCTGGATGTCGCCGGACAATGCGCTCATCTATGTCGAGAACATCCGCAAGGGCCTGACGCAGATCGACCCGGCCAACGCCGCAACCTACGCCGCCAACGCCAAGGCCTACTCCGACAAGATCAGGGCCGAGATCGAACCGATGCGCCAGGAACTCGCCGGGCTGCACGACGATCAACGCTGGCTTGTGACCAGCGAAGGCGCCTTTTCTTATCTCGCCAGGGATTTCAACCTGAAGGAGCTTTTTCTCTGGCCGGTGAACGCCGACCAGCAGGGGACGCCGCAGCAGGTGCGCGCCGTCATCGACGCGATGCGCGCCAACCACATCAAGGCGATTTTCAGCGAAAGCACCGTTTCCGACAAACCGGCCAGGCAGGTGGCCTCCGAGACCGGCGCAAGTTACGGCGGTCTTCTTTATGTCGACTCGCTGAGCGACGAAAGCGGCCCCGTACCCACCTATCTCGACCTTTTGCGCGTCACGACAGGCACCCTCGTCAAAGGGCTTTCGCAATGAGGATGGGCAAATCCAAGAATAGTTCCCAGGGCCCGGAAGTTCAGAACGTCTCCGTCACCTATCGCAACGGGCATACCGCCCTGCGCAAGGCGAGCGTTTCGGTGC
>Ga0066256_1001322_pt1 | contig 35644 bp, 48 predicted proteins | sample ThiBio_1000_biof_FD_87107 | JGI IMG/M metagenome (GOLD analysis project Ga0066256, IMG submission 87107) | Wastewater bioreactor microbial communities from Cape Town, South Africa - Thiocy_expt_1000_biof (version 2) | ecosystem: Engineered > Bioreactor > Thiocyanate-remediating >... | reverse complement strand
TTTAAAAGTCCCATGTGGATCACTCCGTTGCCCCCGTCGCTCACCGCGTTGGGGGGAAGGTTCACATGGCTCAATTCTCAATGGAAATTATGCGCCTAACCGGCTCAGTTCCGCGTGGAAACCAACAGCAAGGTTTTCCTCAGCGTCGAGTTTGAGCCCGTCGTTCCGATGGAACAGATCCACATCACCACCCACCGCAATCCCCTCTACTTCGAGCTCCTGCTCGACGAGGTCCGCGGCGCGATCGAAAACGGCCCACTGACTCTGGCCGCATAAGGAGCCGACACCATGGCGAACAATCTACCGCGCCTCCTGGTGCGCAATTGCAACCTTTTTGCCGATCGTAACAATCTGATTGGTCAGATCGGCGATGTCACCCCGCCTGTTCCCCAGGAAAAGCTTGAGGAAATGCGGAACTCGGGAATGATCAAGCCCCGCGAAGTCAAAATGGGGTACGAAAAGCTCGAATTCAGCTTCAAAATGTCGGGCTTCGACCCGATCGCGCTCAAGCTCTTCGGCCTTAAGCCTGGCGCTGAAAACCCCTTCATGATCACGGGCGCACTGGTGGACGAGGACGGGACGGTCCATTCGGCCGTACTCACTATCCGCGGCTTCCTGAAGCAGGCGGATGCCGGCACTTGGAAGCCTGGCGACATGGCAGAGGCTGATTACCAAGTTGCTGTGAATTACTACAAACTCGAGATCGGCGGCGAGGAAATCTACGAGATTGACGACTTCGACATCCGCGTGGGTGGCGTCTCGCAGTACGCGGAAATCCGCAACGCAATGCTTGTCTAAGACAGCAAAAAGGCCCGCCTCGTGCGGGCCTTTTCATGTGGCGGCGGTTCTGCATTGGTTTGCATGTGATCAATGGCCACCACACAAAAACCCTACCAGATTTTGATGCAATTTCAAGAGGAGCTTCATCATGAAGTACACCCTTTCGTCTTCCGTTGAATTCAACGGCGTTGAGTACAAAGAACTCACCTTTCGCGAGGCCACCACAGGCGATCTGATGGCGGCAGACATGTTGAAGGGAGAGACGAGTCAACTTGTTGCAGTGCTCGCTTCGATCTCGGATGTGCCACTACCTGCATTCAAGAAGATCAAAGCCCGTGAGTTGAAAAATATCGTGGTACTGGCGGCCGACCTCTTGGGGGAGCCATCCGAGCCGGGGACGGCTACAGAATAAAGGCCGGCGTTATCGCGGCGGTCCTACATGAACCGCCGTCGAACATTGAGCGCTGGCCGCCGGCTAAAACGGACGCCTGGTATCAGACGGCCGTCGAAATCCGACAGGCCATAGGTTGAGCCCGCTTAAGGCGGGCCTCTTTCTTTCAGGAGGTGCCATTGGCCGTCCTAAGTTCCACCCTGAAGCTGTCACTGCTGGATCATGTTTCCGCGAACGCGCGCCGGATCACCGGCGTGCTGAATGGCCTGCAGCGACAGCAAACCCAGATGATGGCGCCGTTCCGCGGCGGCCTAGGCCAGATCATGGCTTTGGGTGCGGGCTACATCGGCGCGACCGAAGGCATCGATTCAACGGCCGGCGCGGCGATGCGCTTCGAGTCTGCATTCGCTGATGTGCGAAAGGTCGTTGATGCGACCGACCAGCAATTCGCGGAGATGCAGAAGAACATCCGCAGCCTGGCGACCACGCTGCCGACGACCGCGACTGACCTGGCCGCGCTCTATGCAGCCGGAGGCGAGTCCGGCATTGCCACCGCTGATCTGAACGAGTTTGCATTGATGGCTGCCCGCGTCGGCATCGCCTTCGACTTGTCTGCTGGTGAAGCCGGCGAATCCCTTGCCAAGCTGAAGACGCAGCTGGGCCTGTCAATCGGCGAGACCGGCGAGCTCGCCGCCGCCCTCACTCATCTGTCCACCAACCTGGCGCCCAAGCCCAGCGACATCGCCGACTTTATGCTTCGCGTCGGGGCGTTCACGAAGATTGGCGGCCTGGCAAAAGAACAGACCGCGGCACTCGGCAGCGCCATGTTCGCGGCCGGCGCAGATCCTTCCACGGCTGCGACTGCAATGCAGAATGTCGTGAAGGCCATGACGCGGGGGGCATCGGCGAAGAAGTCGCAGAAAGCCGTGGCCAAGGCGCTTGGCCTCAATCTTCCGCAGCTTGCTAAGGATATGCAGAAGGATGCGCCGGCCGCCATCAAGAAGGTTCTGGCCGCAATCGGCAAGGCGCCGAAAGACCAGCACGTTGCGCTGCTTTCGGACTTCTTTGGCGATGAGGCGAAGGCCTTTGCGCCGCTGATCGGCGATCTGGGTCTGCTGGATGATGCACTTCAGAGTGTTGGCGATCGCACCAAGTATGCCGGATCCGCCTTCCGCGAATACGTTGAGCGCGCCAAGACGACCGAAAACGTCCTGTCGATTCTGCGCAACAAGTTCTCCGAAGTCGGTATGCAGTTGGGCGACAGGATGCTGCCTTCAATCCGCGAGGCGGCACTTGGCCTGGGCAATGTGCTCGATACCCTGAGCGAACGCAAAACGGTCTTCGAAGATCTGAACTGGGCGGCGCAGGGCTTCCTGCAGGGCCTGGGCATGAAGGGCGGCATTAAGGAGTCAATCGAAGAGCTTGGCGACCTGCTGCTTGGTCCGGCGGAAGGCCCGACAAAAAAACAAGATCACATCGCCGCGGTATTCGCTCGCTTCCGTGAGTACGGCGCAAACCTGCGGGAACTCAATGACGCTATTCGCTCCAGCCCTGTAGCGTCGTTCATCACTGATCTCGGCCTAGCCGTTGGCGGCATGGGCTTCAGCAAGTGGTTTCGGATCTACGCAATCGCGACAGGCATCAAGGCCGTTGTGGATGCAGCTCGCGGCGCCTCATCAATTAAGGAGTTCACCGAGAACCTTAAGGGCCTATCGGCGCTCGAATGGGCGGGCGTAGGCGCCGGCCTCTTGATGATCGCTGGTCGAGCCAAGGCGGCTGTGGGTTGGTTCAAGGAACTGAAGGACGTCACGCCTAAGGTCACCCCGGCAACACCAGGCGGGGCAACGGCGGGCGGAGCGACTACGAGTGGCACGCCGTCCGGTGCAGTTCCTTCAGGTGCTTTCAACCTCAAGAACTTCGCCGGCGGACTGCTCAAAGGTGGCGCCGCAGCAGCGCTTGGCTACTTCGGCGAAATGGGAATCAACAAGGTCTTCGACTCCATTTACGGGGCCGATAAAGCGGTGCGCCCGCCGGACCTTGCAACCAGTTTCGACAATTTCTTCGCCGCTTGGCAGAAGACCATCGCCGACATGAAGGCGAACGCCGGGCCTCGAGGCGAAACGTATCAACCGTTCCAGAACCTGCAGGAACAGCGGGTTGGGTTCGATCTAAACGCTCTGCGCGATGCGGTTAGGCCCACTGGCACGCAGGACGTGAATGTAACGAATCCTATCCGCCCTAATGTCACCGTATCCGTCTCTATGAGCAACAGCTTTGCATCAGGAGACGCGGCGGCTGCCGCAAGCATGGGCAAACAGATAGGCGCCGCGGTCAAGGCTGAGGTTGAGGCAAGCCTTGGCGGCGGGGGTGGATGGTGACATGCCGCAACTTAAGTGCGAGGATTCAGAATGCTTCGAGTCCTCGCATTCCTTCTTTTTGCCACGCCGGACGTTGCCGCCGACATAAGCGGTCGTGCTTCGGTGGTGGATGGTGACACGATAGAGATCAGCGGCGAGCGCATCCGCCTCAATGGCGTAGACGCGCCCGAGTCTCGACAAACATGCACAGATGCGGTGGGCCGTGAGTACCGATGCGGCAAGGATGCGGCGTTCGCGCTTGATGAGTTCCTTGCCGCATCGAGGCCCACCATATGTGTTGGCGTTGGAAAAGACCGTTACAAGCGCGTAATCGCCGACTGCGAGCGAGCCGACGGCGCCAGCGTCAATGCTTGGCTAGTCGCAAATGGCTGGGCGCTCGATTGGGTGAAATATAGTAAGGGCAAGTATGCTTCGGAGCAAGCCGCAGCAAAGTCCGGCAGACTGGGCATCTGGCGGGGTGAGTTCCAGCTGCCATGCGAATTCCGGGCGAAGGGTGGTAGGGCGAAGTGCTGAAGATTAGAGGCGCTGCAGGTTTTCAAACTTCACGAGATAATCGGGATCAGACAATGATCCCTCAAGAGTAAAGCTCTTCTCTCGAATGCAATCCAGATCGTTCTGGAAAAATCGACCGGAAAACTTCACCTGGTCCCCCTTTTTCATTGACGCGGCGACCGTATGAATTGGAGAGCCTGGCTCCAACAGTGTATCTTGACCGATATCGGAGAGAGCATTGTTCCAGGTGCTTACGGTAAGGTGAGGGGCGATTTTGATGGAAAGCACGCCCTTGCCGTCTCCATTTGATGAGAGGTCGTCGACTAAACCGACCCATTCAACATCGGTAGCCCCGTTGAGGCTGGCGCAAACCTTTTCTTTTCGCGTTGCCCGCAAGCCTCCTTTTGCCATGTCGTTCTCTGCGGCCGCATAATCGGCCCGCATTCCAGATACGGATTGAATAAATGCCGTCTGATCGCTTGGCATCAGCGACGTAATCTTCGCGAATTCACCTTCGCTATTGCCGTTCAGCTTTTCCCACATCGCCATCACGGGCTTGGGCACTGCAATGCCGCAGCCAACGATACCCAGCCATATCAAATTCAGAAACTGCTTGGCGCCATCGGCTGCTTGTTCGCTCATTCCACCACCCCTCCACATAACACAACCCTACCGCGCCAATGTCGGCTGCGCAAGGATCACCTATGTCCGGACAAACATCCATGATGCTCGGGCCGTTTGGCTTTGAGGCGCTAGGCTTTGGCTACGAGGGCGTCGGTCGGCGCGTACAAACGCCGTGGGCTGATATCCAGGTCGTGCAATCGCTCAATCAACAGCAGTGGACTGGCCCGACCTCCGACGAGGTGACCATTAAGGGCGTGCTCTTTCCAGTGGAATTCGGCGGACAGGGTAGCCTCGACGGCATCATCGCGGCGGCAAGCGCCGGCATCCCTTTGATGCTGGTATCGGGCGACGATGTCGAAGGCATCATCCATGGCATGTTCACGGTCCAATCCGTGGACGAAGACCGCAGCTACCACACCCTGCACGGCGCCGCTCGTCGGAACGCCTATTCGATTTCGCTGAAGCGCTATAGCGGCGGTCTTAGCGGCGGGCCCCTAGGGGACCCCGTCTCAAGTCTTGTCAACCTTTTGGGGTAATCCGATGAAACGAAAGAAGCCGTTCCGGGTGCTGGATTGGGTTGGTTGGCATGAGGGTGGAAACATCATCCTCTGCCCGCTGTCAGAGGCGCCCGCGCCAGTGATCGAAGAACTCCGCCGCGGCGTCAAGCGAGATCTTTACCGTCGCGTTCTCGAGTTCATACGGCGCACCTTCCATCTGTGCTGATTTGATCTCATTGACGATTTGAAGTTGCAACGCGTCGATTTCTTCCTGGGACGCCCCTCGTTGCACCAGTTTGCAGAGCAGATGTTCGGCGATCTTGTAATAGGCGATCACGATGGCGCTCGCCCCACTCATTGTCCCTGGCATCTGTATGCGCATTTTCCCCTCCCTATAAGGCTGGTTGTATCATGCCACAGATCTACACCACAAAGCAGGGCGAGACGGTCGATCTCGTCTGCTCGAAGTTCTACGGTCGGACGAGGGACGCGACCGAGGCCGTGCTGAATGCAAATCCCGGCGTGGCGGCGCTCGGTCCCATCCTGCCGCTCGGCACAAAGATCCTCATGCCGGACATCGAAGCGCGTCCGGCCGCTACTAAGCTCATCAGCCTCTGGGATTGACATGCATCCACGCATCGAAGTGACAATCGACGGCAAGGCTGTCGCCGGCGCCTTTTATGAGCGCCTGGTATCCATCACAGTGACCGACAAGGAAGGCATCAGCTCCGACACGGTCGATATCGAATTGAACGACGGTCCTCCGTCGTTTCTGGCTATTCCGCGCAAGGGCGCGATCATCGATGTCAAGCTCGGTTATGGCGCTCTGCGAAGCCTTGGCCAATTCACGGCCGACAAGGTGACGTGCAAGTGCTTGCCTTACGGGATGTCGATTTCAGGCAAGGCCGCGGATCTTCGCAGCGGGAAGCTCAAGGAGCCGCAGGAGCGCCACTGGGACAAGAAGAAACTCAAGGACATCATTGACGATATCGCATCCGAAAGTGGCCTGTCTGCGGCCGTTGATTCCGAAATCGGCAACTTCGAATACGAATGGCTTGCGCAGCAGGATGAGTCCAACACTCAGTTCCTGCGGCGGCTCGAAAAGCGACACAACGGCCTGTTCGCCATCAAGAACAAGAAGCTCATCTTCGCCAAGCGCGGCTCAGGCCTTTCGGCCGGTGGCCTGTTCGGCGGATCGGTTGTTGTGACGCCGGCGATCATTATCAATGGCTCATGCTCTTTCGAAGCCAACGACCGCACGAAATACAGCAAGGTCGTGGCCTACCACCAGGACAAAGAGAAAGCTGAGCGTGTCGAGATCGAAGCTGATGCCGACGCGGACGGCGACAGCATCTATCGCATTCCCGAGCCGTTCGCCAACGTGGCGGAGGCGGACAAGGCGGCGCAAGCAAAAGCCAAGGACTTGAAGCGCGGGGAGGGGGCTGTGTCGGTCACTGTGGTCGGCGATACCGGTATCTCGGCCGGTTTGCCGCTTTTGTTCTTTGGCGTGAGGCCCGGTCTCGATGGCGCGCCTTACATCATTGACACTGCGACACATAACTTCAGCAAGGCCGGCTACACCACCCAGATCAGCGGCAAGCTTTATGACGGCAAGTCGGCGTCTGGCTCTGCTTCCGGAACAGGCACGGCAGCGAACGACAACAATCCTGCTATAGCAGCTGATAAAGTAGCCCCGAACACCGTTGATGGCACGCCGGCAACGCCGAGCGGATGGGCATCTGCGGCTCGCAATGGGTCGACGGATAGCAACTGATCTAGCCGCCAACCGCAGCATGCACGAAGGGCAGCGCCGTTCCTACGAGCGAAAGCGACAAACATGCGGCGACGAGAACGAATCGAAGTTGGTCAGACATTTGGGCACCTACGATAGTAAGTTCGCCTTATCTTCCAACTTTGTAAAAAGTGCGGCAGACTGCCGCTAACCGATCGCTTTCACGACCATCCAGACCGGCAGGCCCGATGTGATGATTGCCGACAAAACAACAAACCCGACCTTCAGCAAATAAGAACGGCGCGCTCGTTCACCATCCCACTCGTAAGCCATCATGCTTTCCCTCTTCGAATCGGATCATCCGATAGAGCGAAACTGAATGTTTCGTGCTGGCTTGTCGATTGCTAAATCTGGTCACTGGCGCCGCGGGTTGTGGACCAGATACCGACGGATTTTGCCGGTGAAGAGTGTTGGCCGTAGGCGAGCGCCAGTGCCTCGTATCCGGCGCCCGCCCGCGCAGCCGAATCGCAATTCAAGATCCGCGCTGCGACGCGGTCGATAGCGCGTTGGCGCTCCATAAGTAAACCCTGAAATTCAAGGACATCACCATGTCAGTCACGACCACGTCGAAGCGTGGCCGCGCGTTTATCCGCGGCCATGAAGGCAACCCGCTGACCTGCTATCTCGATCCTGTGAAGGTTCCGACGATCGGGACCGGCTTCACCATGCGTTCCGCATCCGTCAAACGAGCCTTGGCGAAGATCGGGATCACGAAGCTCGAACCTGGCAAGACGAAGATCACTGCCGAGCAGTCCGACGCGATTTTCGCCGAAGTCCTCGGCGCCGAATTCGAGCCGGCCGTGGTCAAGAAGTCGCCGGCTGATCGCGCGCAGCATCAACTGGACGCCGCCGTTTCGGCCAACTTCAATCTTGGTGTCGGCGCGATGGATTGGGAGTGGGCCAAGCTCTGGCGCGCAGGCAAGCTGGCGGAGGCTGCAGCCTACCTTGGTTCGCACTATAATACGGCCGGCGGCAAGAAGCTTCCTGGCCTGGTCCGCCGCCGCAAGGAAGAGGCTGCTTTGTTCTCCAAGGGCAGATATGCCGGCGTGTCCCTGACCGAACCGGAAGGCGTACCGCGCCAGGCAACTGAGAAGAAGCCCGCGCTGCAGGATCCGGTTGTCCGCGAGGCGCAGGAAATCCTGTCTGCCAAGGGCTTCAACCCGGGTGCAATCGATGGCTGGATGGGGCAGAAGACCAAAGATGCTCTGATCGCCTATCAGAAGGCACATCCGCATCTTATCGCCGACGGCATTCTCGGCCCGGCAACCCTGACCCAGCTGCGGCGCGATGCCGGCGCGGCCAAGGAGGTTGTGACCAAGGCAGCATCGAGCGGGACAGCGACTGGCTTACTGGCGTGGTCGGCCGGCCTGCCGTGGGGCTGGATTGCCGCCGGTGCGGTCATTCTGGCTGTCGGATACGTTGCTTATCGCAATCGCGATATCATTGCGCGCCACATCAACACCTGGCGCGGCAAGGAGGCGGTCGTCTGATGCTCGCGATGCTTCTGAAGTGGGTCGCCAGCGGCCCACTCGATCGCGTGTTGACCTCCCTCGACAAGTCGATCGACAACGAGACGGAGCGCCAGCGCATTGCTGGCGACGTCATCGCCAGGTATGTGACGACGGAAGCCGAAACCCGCGCCGCGGCGATGCAATCGCGGACCTTCTGGATCGTCTGGGCGTTGTTCGCAGCACCCGTTGGCATTTGGCTCGGGGCAATCTGCCTCGACAGCGTCTTCCTGTTCTCCGGCCAGATCGCAGACCTTCCGCCATCCGTAAAACCATATGCTTCCCAGATCATTGCGGCCGTATTCGGCTCCGGCGGTGGCGTCGCCGGCATCCAGGCTATCGCCACAGCGTTGCGAGGTAAGAAATGAACATCACAACTGAGCTCGTCGGGTTCGTCCTCGCCATTATGGGCGCCGTCAGCGGTATCTGGTGGCGTATCGAAGGCAAGGTCAAAGGCGCCGAGGACAAGGCGGACAAGGCCAGCGCGGACCTGGCCGCCCACAAGCTTCACGTCGCCGAGGCGTACGCCACGAAGGCTGGCCTGTCCGAGCAGACTGCGCAGATCATGAAGGCAATCGATACGGTTGGCACCAAGATCGACCGGACCAACGAGAGGCTGGACAATTTGATGTCGGCGAGGGCGAGGGAGTGAAAGTTGTGAAAAGCCCGGTCACGTTGGTGACCGGGCCTGTCGCAGAAAAGATTTATGCTCGTGCGCTCCGGATACCGGAAGGGGAATTCCGTGGGGGCGTTTCCGGTTCGCTAGTCCATAACATTGATGGTGAGCAAAGGTTCCGGATCAACAGACAAAAAACACAGCGCCGCCCTCAAAATTAAATCTCGCGCCTCTGGCAATCCAATAAAAAGGCCCGATCACTGAAGACCGGGCCAAGAGGATGGAAAAGCAACAAGTGAAGTGAGCCAAGCGGCCAGGTCAAAAAGATCGCCCGTCTCCCAACTCAAACGCAGACCGAAGATAAAAGTTCCCGATCCCGTTGCGGTTAATAGAGGGAAGTTCCAGCCGCTTCAATATCGCTCGTCTTGTCCCATCGAAGGGTCTCTGCCTTGGCAACGACACGACCGTAGGTTACGAGGTCTTGAGAGTCAGTGACGCCCGATGCGTAGGCGCTTAAGAGAGATCGAGCGACCCGTTGCCCCGGCTTAGTGTCGCTTTCGATTGCGGCTTCCTCTAGGATCGAATCCAAAGCGCCTTTTATTTTGGCGAGATCAGAGCTGGTGAACGGCCACGCTGAAAGTTGACGAAGGTTATTCATAACACCTACCCCCCCCATTAAAAATAGGAGATGGGTCACGACTAGCCGATCGTCAAGAGGGTTGTGGCCGCGAATTATGCAGACACACGCCCGTTGTCCCTTTATGGGCAGCGGGCTTTTTTGTTTATTTTGGTTTTCTTGAATAGGCCACTTGCCGTGGCAACGAAATGCCATACTTCTTTTCAGCGTCTGTTACTGAAATAGTGGCAACACCCAATTTTTGGGCGAGTTGATAGGGACCTAGACCGTTGGCAAGAGCGTCGTTCAAGACGGCAATCCACTCGATGCGGGGCTTAGCACCCGCTCCAACATTGTGCGGCGCTCGAAGCAAGGCGATGCCAGTAGATTTTTCTGCGCGCGCTATAGCGCTTCTGGATAGCCCTGTGCGAGACGACAGCTGGGCTACCGACTCGCCTCTATTTACTGCCTCGGATAAGACGCCCGGCCAGTCGACAGTCAGTTTCGGCCTTTTTCCAGACACCGGCAGGCGGTTATTTCATCATCGCTTCGAGGCGACGAAGCCTCTCTTCAAGACGCTCAACTGTCGTCGGCTCTTTTTCGGCGGGCTGATTTCCAAACACCAGATTATAAGTGATCGGATCGTTGTACTTCATCATCGTGATTGCGAATTCACGAGGCTCGATATGAAGAGCCTTAGCAAACGCGGCATAACGATCTGCCGGAACGCGACCGCGACCAGACTCAAGCTGCGAAATAAATGTGTAGTATTCAATTCCCACAGCCGCGGCGAGTTCCCTTTGGCTGAGGCCAGCGGTATCACGAGCCTCTTTCAGCCATTTTCCGGCCTGCTTGCGCAGTTCGTTGATTTCCTGGATGTCGAGTTTCTGGTGTTGGGCGCTCATAAATAATTGCCTCAGCTGGAAAATGGCAGGTCAGAAGGGCCTGTTTGCTAATTGCTGTACATATAGCGACAAGTGGATGGTGTGTCTAGTGATTCGCTGGACAAATTTCTGTCATATAGGTCTGCCTAAGAAAATGCCTTGCTCTTTATAATGCCCTGTTGAGACGCTGATTTCGCATCGAGTGCGTGTTTGCATCGTCATAAGTGACGGAAATCACGTGTACAGTAAATACTAGTCATTTTTTTTGTATTTTACGCTTGGTAGATGTTGACTGACTAATCGGGGCGGGTTATCAAATCCGCCGACCCAACAGAGGTCGTCCAATTAGAGGATCCTTTATCATGGCTACCATTCAAGGCGTATACGTCGCCCTCTTCGGCCGTCCGGCGGACCCGACCGGCCTCGCTTACTTCAACAGCATCACCAACAATGGCGCGGACCTCGCCCAGATTGGCGTTCTGTCCGGTCAGAAAGAATACACCGACCGGTTCAAGGACAAGTCTGCTGCTGAAATCGTAACTTCGATCTATCAGTCGCTGTTCAACCGTAACCCGGAACAGGCAGGCCTGAGCTTCTTCGTTGGCGAACTTGCCGCTGGCCGTCTCAGCATCAACAATGTTGCGATCGCAATTCTCGACGGCGCACAGGGCGACGACAAGACGACTGTTGCCAACAAGATCGCTGCTGCCGATGCTTTCACGAAGGCCATCGACACTCCGAACGAAATTGCAGCTTACTCGGGCACGGAAGCCGCCGCTAAGGGTGCTGCATTCCTTACGCCGGTTACGAAGGAAACTTCGTCCATCCCGAACGCAACGGCTGTCGATGCAGCTGTCGCAAACGTTGTTTCGGGCGCTCCGATCGGTGGCGAAGAAGGTCGCTTCTTCACGCTGACCACCGGCGCTGACATCTTTGCGCCGAACGCAGCTGACCCGCTGAACGTTACTACGACTGGTGACGATGTGTTCCGCGCCGGTGCCAAGAACACCTTGGGAACTGCTGACGTTATCAACGGCGGCGAAGGCAAAGATACGCTGACTGCTGCTTTTGAGACTCTCGGTGCAAGCGCATCTGTAAAGCCGCTGATTAAGGACGTAGAAGTCGTTAACTTGTCTAGCGGTGCTGCCGCTGCTAACGCTTTTGTTACGACCGTCGACTTCGGCGACTCGTCTGGGTATAACGAAATCTGGAATCGCGCTGGTACCGCTTCCAACACTGATGCTACACTTGTAGTGAACAACTCTCTTGCTGTTGCCAATGTCGCAAAGACGGCTGTAGTTGGTCTTGAAGGTGCGCTTGCCGCAGCTACGTTCAACATCGGCTTCGCCAGCGTCTCTGGTACTAACGACTCGGCATCGATCGCTTTGAAGGATGCTTCCGGCGCCGGTGCGACGGCTAAGGTGCAGGTTGATTCGATTGAAAACCTGACCGTCAACCTTTCGGGTACTAACGCTGTAGATCTGGACATCGGCAACACGAAGGTTCTGAAGTTCACGGGTGACGGCTCCTATGCTGGCAATGCCGGTGCCGATCTGCAGGACTTCAAGGCGCTGACGACGATTGATGCATCTGCTTCCAAGGCTGCGATCACTCTTGTTCTGAATGCTGGTGCGACTAACGTCAACAATGACGGCGCTCTGAAGTACATCGGCTCGCAGGGCAAGGACATTGTCACGCTTTCGGCTCAGGCTGATACGATCGTCTACAACAGCACGAACGTGTCCAAGGCTGGTGGCAATGTGGACGTCTTTACTGGCTTCGTAACCGGCACCGACAAGGTTGATCTTTCTGCGTTCGCCTTGACGGGTAGCAAGTCTGCTATCTTCAATACGAACAATGCTGCAACCAACGACGTTGCTGACTTCTTCAAGGACGGCGGCACTACCTATGCTGTTGTTCACGATGGTGCAGGCAAGATTTATGTCGACATCAACAACGATGGTAACTTCAACGCTGCAAGCGACCTCGTCGTAACCGTTGGCACGACTGCAATTGCAGACATCATCTTCTAATCATCCTTCCCCTCCAGGGAAAGAGAGAACCCTCGGCTTCGGCCGGGGGTTTTTTTATCCATGGAAGTAAGAATTGGTGGGGCCAAAAAACTCCAATCAACGTCGAAGCGCTATTTGCCCAGCGCCATACCCAACGAGGTATTGACTTCAGAACGAGTTCGGCACATATAAAAAGGACTTCAAGGCCCTATCCAAGGTCTCCAAATTGGACGCATACAGAAAGCTCGCGGGCCTTATCACCCTGCGGGCTTTTTGCATGTAAACCGGAACGCCTTAGCGGGCGACGTTCCGGTCCAGTCTGTTAGTGACGCTTACAAAGCGCTACAATCTGGATGATCGCCAATACCGCAGGCGGTACAGCTAACACCAGTATGGCTACTTCAAGTCCTATATGGTCTCCTTTCCTTCGGCAGGGTCAAATTGTCGGTTTATCAGGCCGACCCCGCAACCCAACGGCTCCATCAGGCGTCCCGCGACGCTTTCAGGCTCTCCATCCGTTAGGTTGCTGCCAAGGTTAAGTATGGCAAGAATGGGTTGTGGGTCAAACTTTTCGTAAGTGGCTCACCTCTTGCCAGGATCGGGCGTCTGGTCGAAATCTACTTAGGAACCAGCGCCTTCTGGATCGCCTCGATATGCTCATCCAGTTCTGACTCGCCGCCGACTGGTCGCAACTCGATAAGTATCTTCTGGATGTCGAGAAGGACTGGACGTGCCGCCAAGCCGGTGTGGATCAATTGACGGATGGCTTTGCACGAGTGCTGATGCGGTTGGCGAAAAGAAAGTCATCGATAGCTTCCGCGTCTGTTGCGGAAACCATAATAGTCGTCTTTTGGCTCATTGCTCATGCGCGCCCCATTTATTCTACCGTGCGGGGTACTCTACTTCTGCGGAAAATCACCAGACCGCGACGTGCCGAGATATTTCTCCAAGGCTGCCACTGGCTCTTTCATGTCGCCGGTATCCAACAGTCCCTCAGCTTCGATGGCGTCCAGCAGGTCGATGCACAAGAGGGACAGATCGAAGCCGCGCTGGATCAGTTGGCGGATGGCTTCCGCTCTCGATGGAAGCGAAGGCTGGATTCGCCGCCAGTCGTCTATCATCCGAAGAAAGTCTTCGGATACACGCATCTGAAATTGTTTATCGTTTTGGAGTGCCATTCGCGCCGCTTATATGCATGTGTTGACATTGTGGCAAGTGTTATGCATGTATTGACATGCACGAGCCACGACCGCGCAGGAACGCTGTCGTGGCTCTAACCCGAACCAAGGATGAGACCCAATGGCACAAGCTGTTGTAACGACTAACACAAACAGCATCACGATTGCAGATATAAATGGCGAAATCGGCGAAGACGGAAGAGTGAGCCACAAGCGTATTGCAAGCGTTCTTGGGATGGCCCAACATCATAAATTCCGTCATCTCATAGAACGAAATATAATTGAATTCCAACGATATGGTGAGGTTCCGTCCACCGTGGACGAAACCTCAAAACTAGGCGGGCGACCCGGAAAGGTAATCTGGCTGAATGAGGGGCAATCAATACTGGCTGCGGTGCGCTCTGAGGCCCCGCTTGCGCCGGAAGTTCGCTATCAAGTGATCACTGCTTTCATTGAACACCGACGAGCGCAGCTCGACAAACCCATTCACGTCGAAGCCCACAGCCGCCGCACCTCCACTATGATCGACGATGCTGTGCGACTCAAGACTAACATCGACCGCCTGGAAAAAATCACCACGTCAATTCGCCCGGCCAGCCATCCCAATCTCTGCGCCATGGTCATCAACGGCCAGCCGGTCTGGGCTGACCTCGACAACTACGACATGCGGCCTGGAGAGGTTGCGGTCGTTATGAAGTGGGACGGCAGCCTCGCTGTTTCCCAAGTGGACAACTTCGGTGGCAGCCATTCTCTGGCCAGCGTGCGCGCCGGTGTCTTGCCTGCCATCCGAAGCCCGCATGGTGGCAGGCAGCGATCTGTCTGCCTGATCATTGGTAAGGTTGTTGGGCATCAAAACCTTGGTTTTCAGGCGACAATCCAACAGGCATCGCCTAAGCAGATCGAGCACAAGCCAGGCAGGACTATCTACAAAGAAAAAGTCCTTGAGTTGATTGACCGTGGCATGGGGAACGCTGAGATATCGAGAGAACTTGGATGCTGCATTGAAACAGTCAGCAGGCTCAGGCGGCAGATAAAAGATCAGGATTATAAATCGCCGCCGTTCGCGTCTCCGAGGTTCGCTCCATATCGCGATCGGGTGATCGCCATGATCAAGCAGGGGTATGGCAATGCCGAAATTGCAAGAACTTTGGGATGCCACCTTCACACTGTCGAGCGTAGGCGGGCCATGATGAATATACAGGCTCGTGATCTTTTGTCGTAGCAAGCCAGCATCACACCCAACTTTGAGCCTGCCAGTTTCTTGCTGGCGGGCCGCTTCGGTCGCGTGGTCCGTCGGCAGCACAAGCAGCGGGTGGTACGGTAATGTGAGGCTGGCTTTCGCGACCGTATGCTTACGTTTTATCTAGTTCTCGCCAAAACAAAAAAGCCCGCCATCCGGTCAAGGAGGCGGGCTGGGGTCCTAAGAAGAGAAATTTAAAGGAAATCAGTCTGGGTTAGCTGGGTAATACCCTGCAAGGTTACTGAATTTCCGGATGAGAAAGTGATCGTGAGGTTTTGATTTGCCACGCTCACAATCCCATCTGCGTCGTTGAGTACGTTGTCGTTGTTGGTATCCAACAATGCAAAGTTCAATCCTTGCGGCCCGAGATCGAGTTTGTCGCCAGTCCCGAAATTCGTAATCGTGTCGACGCCGTCTTTCGAACCAAAAGCATAAACGTCCGCATGGATCGTCCCAGATATCGTGTCGTTACCTGTTCCACCAATAATGTAAAGTCCCTTACCAGACGGCGGAACCACAGATATGGTATCAGATCCTTGAGTTCCGATAACAACGTAAACTTGTTCTCCATCCAACGTGTTCGCTACCGCAGAATAATTTGCGGCAGTATTGTAGTAGGTCACGAAGGATAATCCATCTACATTTGAAATGTTATTACCAAATATAGAAGGGACTATCGTGCCGGAACCCGTTCCTCCTTGAGTCAACGCGAATGCGTGAAAACTATCCGAAATATTATTGTCGTGGATAGAAATACTTCCGCTAGCATTCCCCAACTGAAGCCGTATCGCTGCGTCGTCGTCTTTTCCGAGCGAGTTGGCATTGGTAACAGTGTTGTGGTGAACCTCCACCGAATTCATGTTGCCCTGAAGGCGCATACCGGCCGCGTCGGTGCCGTCGATGGTGTTATTGACTACAGTCGTTTGGTTTTGCGCACCACCGCCGGAGCTTCCGCCCCCCAAAATGAAGGCATGGCTTTGATCAGCAGCTGCACTTCCAGTTCCAACACCTCGAATGTTCTGAAACAGGTTACCATCAATGGTGCCACCACTGCTTCCCCCAGAATTCGAAGTGCTGATTTCGATTGCACTAAGATTACCATATCCCGTGCTTTTGAAATCTTTGAACACATTGTGCTCAATGACATAATCCTTCGTCCCAGACTGCGAATTGAAGGCGGGTATGTTGGAACCTTGGAAAATGTTATTTTCAATATGCAAGTTCTGATTGACTGCAGTACCAGTAAGTTTGATTACGCCAGTGTTGCTAGTCGCGGTCGACTTAAAGCTGTCGAAAACCAAGCCGTCAATGGTGACATTGTTCGTGTGCACGCCACTCTTGACGACTAGGTCAAAGGCGATGCCAACATTGTTCGCACCTTTCAGAATCGTTTCACTTTGACGGTCGGCAGTGGCGTCCGTTGGATCTATTCCGTGATTTGATCCCAAAATCGTCAGTTGTTTGTCAACGGTAACAGTACTTGGCAATGTAAACGTGCCTGATCCGATGAGAATCTTATCGCCATTAGCGGATTGCGCTCCAGTGATTGCATCTCCCACGGGGTTTGTAGATGTCGTCACACCTTGCCCCGGCGTTGCACTATAAATCGCCTTGATTGCGTTTGTTTGGCCATCGATGACATAAACTTGTCCAGCCTGAGGACCGAACGCAATATCTAGGGTTGTCGTAGCCGATACTGATGCTTTGTTGCCGGCCGGGTCGACAACAGACCCTTTGAGGCCCACGACTTCAAGGTCCTGCGCCACATCGGTGGGTTTCACAATGTATGTGAAGGTTTGCTGCGTGCCCGTAGAGCTCGACAGTGTTGCCTCACGCCCGCCAGTCAGTGTCAACGTCGGGCTGGAACCATCTACGGCAACCGGTTCGCTGTAATTCACGACGAATGTGAGGGTGCTTCCGGATGAAGCTGAACCGGTCGAACTGTTGACGAGGTCGACCGTTCCTACAGGGGATGTCGTATCGACGACTATATCCAGATTGGTGGTCGCGGTAACGGTACCGACGTTGCCGGCAGCGTCTTTGATGGTACCGCCGGTGATCGAGGAGACTTCAAGGTCAGCGACGTTCGTGCCCGAAGGAATTGTGTAGCCGAACTTAAATTGAGTTGTTCCGGTCCCACCCTCATAGGTCGCAGTGGCGCCATTTGAAAGCAAGAGTTGCGGGTTGCCGTCGGCAAACGACACCTCAGTGAAGTCTACTGTGAAGGTAATTTTCTCGCCGGCTTTGAACGTGTGGTCACCCGCTGATTGTGGATCAACTGTTCCCACCGGTGCAGTTGTGTCCGGTGTCGATCCGCCACCGCCACCGCCGCCGCCGCCGCCGCCTCCAGGGCCTTGGCCACCACTCGCCTGAAGCTGCAATATCAGGGCATCCACTTCTGCCGCGCTGGCCGCCTTAGTTGCATTGATCGTAGCAATGTAATTCTTGACAAGATCGACAGTCAACGGAGTGTAGGCGCTTTGTTCAGCAGGAAGATCAAGGTGGCTGGTAAACAGATCGGCGGCAGCGATTTTTGCTTCAACCGTCGTCTTGTCAGCGCCCTGAGCGCCATCGAGAATAGCGATCGCGATGTTGTTGATCGACAATTCACCGGAGGCAAGCTTGCCTACGAAGAAATCGATGCCGGCCGGTTCTCCGTCACGACCAAACAAAGACTGATAAATCGAATTGACGATTTGCTCGTTTGTGAGACCGGTGAAACGCGACGTATATTCAGGCTGGCCGGAAAGATTGCTGATAGCAGCCAGATCCGCACCGTTGTTGGTGATACCGTTGAAGTATTCGAGACCGGCCGGATCAGCCGGGCGGCTGAAAAGGGCCAAATAGATGCCTTGGATCGTTGCCATGAGAGACTAATTCCTCCTTTTACACACCCATACCATCTGGGTTAACACTAAGTTAACCTTTTAAAATCGTGGCAAGCAACCGCAAAGTGTGCAAACGGTTAATTTGAATTTTTTTTGCATATACCAATTGTGTGCCGGGCGCAGGAAACCGGCAGGCATTTGGAAATGCGAAAATATTAGTAATTTATTCCGCCCTTTGTGCGAGTCATTGACTTCTTGAGGGATGCTCACATCAAGACATGCGTGTAGATACCCGCTTGAAAAACTGCGCATTTTAGCTGATTTTTACTTAAATCATTCATTCCGATGTCCATAACAAAGGTCACCATGAGCATCTTGTCCGACCGGCTCAACAAATGCGTAACTGAACTCGGCATTTCGCAAAACGAGATTGCTCGGCGAATTGGAGCTACACCGGCCGCTGTTAGCATGATTTTCAATGGCCGAGTTGCCAAGCCTAGGAAGTGGCGAGAATTGGCAAGCGCTCTCAATATCGATGAAGAAGAGATGGTCGAATTGATGCGCCTTGCTGCTGCAGAAGCGCTCGGCGTAGCACGAGCTTCTAGGAAAGAAAAAGCGCAAAAAAGAAGTTCTGTCTTCCATCGCATCTGCGATGGCCACCGCTCCGACCGGTGCCCAGATCAAGATGGCGGATGACCCAGAGTGGAAAATGACGCCAGTCTTCGGCTTGGCGGTGCCTGGGGGGAATGGGAAATACAAATTCAATAGGACCGTCTTGGACTATCTGCCGTGTCCTCCAGCTCTAAAGGATGTTCATGGCGCCTATGCAACCTATGTCGATGGAATGGAGATGTTCCCGCGCTATAAGCCGGGTGAAATTGTTTGGTTTCATCCCGCAAAAGTCGTTCGTCCCGGCGACGATGTTATGATCCAGATCCGTCCTCGCCGAGCTGACTGGGACAATATTGGCTATCTCAGACGGTTCGTCAGTTGGGGGGAGGGAGAGGTCACGCTAGGAAGATATGGGTCGGAGGAGACTTGGACACTAAAGTTGTCCAACGTCGATTCCATCGATGTGATTGTATTCGCTTCCAAATACTAATTTCGAATTCAGGAATCCAGCCCGCCTCCCTAACCGGATGGCGGGCTTTTTTTGTTTTTGGCGCACCAAGACTGTTGACGTCCGAGTTTGCGACCACCAGCGTCCGACCACCATCACCACACCGCCACTAACAGAGGAGACCTGCCATGTTCTATATCAGACGTGCTTTGATGGCGTGCGCCATCCTAGCTGCGGCCTCGGCCGCTTATTTCGGCCCACCTATGCTGAAGCCAGCGGTCGCGACAGCGACTGTCGTTGAGCTGCGCCACGACACCGAGACCGCCGTCGTGAAGGTATCCCGTGGCGGTGGCCACGGCTCCGGCGTGCACATCGGCGACGGCTACATTCTCACGGCCCGGCATGTTGTCGACAGCGCGAAGATGGTCAGCATCAACGCGAAGGACGGTAAGATCAAGCCGGCCGAGGTCCTATGGGCAAACGCCGCCTACGACATCGCTCTTCTGAAGGTGAAGGAGCCTGTCGCCGGCTCGGCGCATCTCGATTGCCGCACCGCTGCCGTCGGGACCGAAATCATTGCAATGGGCAGTCCTATGACGATCGACTTCGTGTCCGCTTTCGGTCGCATTGCCGGCGAACCGCGGGAAGTCATGGGCCTAAAGTCCGTGTTCGTGACTGACATCACCACCGTGATGGGAATGTCAGGAGGCCCCGTGTTTGACCGGCAGGACAACCTCATCGGAATCACCGTCGCCGTCATGACCGCACCGCTGCCGACGGGACCGGACAGATACTCGCCATCCCTCGTTGGATTTGGCTTTGTCGTGCCGTCCTCTGCTGTTTGCAATCTCATGGCGCGGGGAGAAGTGTGATGGACGCGGCAAAAGCGGTGGGGAGCAACGCCGCCAAACTCATCGTGCTCAACACCTGCTGGGCCGCGCTTGTCGCCTGGGCTTTCGTGCAGGGCTACGTCACCTTCGTCTTCACCCATGACGTTTCCGGCATCTCCTATGTCATCGCCGGCGTGCTGGCCGCGGTTCTGGCGGCGATGTTTTTGGGGCACACCCGCGTCATGCCGCATGCCAAGGTGTGGTTCGTCATGCTGGGCCTCATCGGCAACTTGATCGGTTTTGTTCTTGCGTTGCAGGGCATGCAGGCCGGGTCTCTCGGCGATGCGGCCGGCCTGCTCAAGCTGGCGACGAGCCTTATAGATGGCATGAGCGTTGCGTTCTGCTCCACGCTGGTTGGCGCTGTCGCGGCTTTGTGGATCAGCACCAACAGCTATGTTTTGCAGATGGCTGCCGGCGAATGATCCGGACCCTCATCCAAGACACGCTGATGGCAATGTTGCTTGGTGTTGTGGCGGTCGCCATTTTCATCTTGCCGTCCATCAACCCGCCCGCCGAGGCCGACCCGATCAGCCAGCCTGGCAATCTCGTCGCTTCGGCGTCCTGGCCGTCGGGGCCGATCGACGTTGATCTGTGGGTACAGTCGCCCGGCGACGAGGCTGTAGGATATTCGAGAAAGTCTGGACGCGTATGGAGCCTCCTGCGTGATGATCTTGGCGAGGCCAACGACGCCACGCCGCTGAATTACGAGTCCGCATTCACCCGCGGCCTTCCCGACGGCGAGTATGCCGTCAACCTCCGATGCTACGGCTGCGCCAAGGTGCCGGTGCCCGTAGCGGTCGAAGTCAGGCTCGCTGACGGCGGGCTGGTTTGGACAGGGACGGTAAACTTGGAGCGAGACAAGCAGGAACGAACTGCAATTCGGTTTCGCGTGCGCGATGGCGCCGTGGTGAAGGGCAGCGAAAGCCAAGTGTTCAAGCAGATGAAGAGGGGGGATGCGTGATGAGCATTACGCGATTCAATCACGAACTCGAAATGGCAAGTTTTTCTTCCGACCACGAATGGTCGATTGAGGAGTTCCGGCAGTTGTTGACTAAAGTGGAAGCTTGGACGCCGGATGAAGTCCGTTCGTCGCTGCGGGTTCGGCTAGTGCAAGACGATTACGAGAATTACAGCAATCTCGAAATCATTAGGGAAGCATCCGCCGCAGAAACTCACGCCCTTCAACAAGCGGAGTTGGCTCGGATAGCAAAAGATAATTCCGACCGCATGGCGCGGGAGCGCCTTGAGCTTGAGCGTCTTAAGCGGAAGTTCGGGGAGATGGCGTGATGCGAGAAAAAGCAATCGAAGTTTTGAAGATTGTGGGCACGGCCCTTTTTACCTGTGGCCTCCTGATGGCCGTCTCCGACGTCATCACAAGGACGCTGCCATGACCGCCGCCATCACTCTCTGGCTCGCCATAGTGCTCGGCATTGGTGTCATCGCTTGGTTTGGCACTCGAAAGCAGGCCATCGCCTTCTTGGTGGTTGCCACCATGACCGCGCCGGCCGTGATTATCCCGCTCGGCCATGCAACGCCGCTTGCGCCGCCGGCCGGGCAGTACAGCGTCCTTGGCGCCAAGATCGAAATCGACACCGCCATTTACGTCTTGCTCGATAATGGTCAAGGCGAGCCGCGCCTGTATCGACTGCCATATACTTCGGCCGCCGCCAATCAACTCCAGCAGACGATGGACTTGGTGCAGTTCGGCCAGAATGGCGGCGGCTCGGTAGGCATGTCTATGGGCGAGGACGGCTCGCCCGGCTTTGCAGAGGAAGGCGTTACGGGAGCCGAGCAGCAGAAGACTGCGGACCAGCCTTTACTGGTAACTCCTTGAACCATCTACAGTGGCAGGCCGCACTTATGGCGGCCTCCTATCTGGCCATGTTCGCTGCGGTCTGCGGCGGCAGTGCCATGGGCCTTTGGTGGCTCGGTCCCGAAAATGAAGAGGATGATTAGATTGGGCGAAATTCAACACGCGCTCCAAAAAGCTGTCGTCGATGCAATCCAAGAAATGGGCGTGCCTGCTTTTAGGAAGACATCTTTTTTCATGTCCAGCCGCAAGAAGGATACCTGATGCCCACACCAAGATTGACAGACGAGCTCGCTAGACAGGCAGTCGACGCCGTATCGACCTACGGATCGCAAGTTGCCGCCGCTCAGGCCCTCGGCCTGCCGCGTTGTACATTCCAGTCCCGCCTGCGCGTAGCCGCCGAGCGCGGCCTGCTCGGAATGAAACCGGTGCTCCCAGGCTTCCGCATCGCGCAAGTGAGCAACACGCCGAACGGCGACTATGTTCAGCAGCGGCCTGAGCATGGCGCACCCTTCGAAGTTCCGGCCGGCCAGACGATCAAGGGCGTGTCTGCGCTGGTCGATGGGGATGGGCGCGAGATCGTCAAGAGGGTGAAGACGCCTGCTGAGACTACCCAGCAGATAGAAATCATCCGCGCTGCGGTCGATGAACTGAAGAAGGAGTTGCCCCGCATCTCGATTATGCCGGCACCCAAGCACAGCGATAGCGAGTTGCTGAACCAGTTTGTCGTTACCGATAGCCATTTCGGGATGCTTGCCTGGAAGGAAGAGACAGGTAGCGATTACGACTTGAGACTGGCCGAGCAGATCCTCCTGGACTGGTTCGCCGCCGCGATCGATATCTGCCCCGATGCCCATACCGCTGTCTTCGCTCAGTTGGGCGACGTCATGCACCATGACAGCCTCGAGAGTGTCACCCCGGCGAACAAGCATGTTCTCGACGCGGACAGCCGACTCCAGAAGGTCATCCGCGTCGTCATCAGGGTAATGCGCCAGATCATCGACATGCTGCTTCAAAAGCATCAGCACGTGCGGGTCGTCATGGCTTCCGGCAACCACGACCCAGCGTCGTCTGCGTGGCTTCGCGAGATGCTGGCGGCCATGTACGAAAACGAGCCGCGAATCTCCGTTGATAACTCGCCATCGCTTTACTATGCCTATGAGTGGGGGAAGACCGCGCTGTTCTATCACCATGGCCACAAGCGCGGCGTTAACAACGTCGACGCGACCTTGGCGGGCACTTTCCGCGAAATGTTCGGCCGGTCCAACTACGCTTTCGCCCATGTGGGCCATCTACATAGTGACGAAGGCCGAAAGAGCGCGTTGATGTATGTGGAGCGCCACGAAACGCTCGCTGCTCCTGACGCCTATGCTGCGGGCGGCGGCTGGTTGTCAGGTCGATCCGCTAAGGTCATCACCTATCACAAGGAATACGGCGAGGTCGCTCGTATGACGCTCCGGCCCGAGATGGTCGCCGGCGCTTCGGCGCTGACCGCAGCCAATGACAACCGACATGTGAGGGCGATGGCGTGAAGAGTTTCTTAGGCCTGCGATTGCACCGAGGCGAGCCGCACTTTCCTACAAAATTGCGGGCATATACCGGCAGCCTATTGTCTAAAAAAGGCGACGAAGGTGATGGGTTGAATAGCTACGTCGACCACCGAATTGCCCGCTGGTACGGACTTTCGTTTCGACTGAGGTGGTTCTCCGGGATTTGGCTCTTCGGGGAGACCGCCTATCCACAAGAACGCGGCCCCATCCCGCGCTAACCGTCCTGCCGCCGATTACCAGTCGGCGGTAATCACCACAAAGAGGAGACAACACATGATGCCCGTTTTCAAATTGGCACCAGCTAACGACAACCACGACCACGCCTCGGCCATCAACTTGTTTGCCGCTTCATGCCATGCCGCAAGTCGCCGGGCGGGTTGGTACACGGATCTGGCCACCGGCAAAGAGCTCGATCGGAACGTGCCAGAAATGGTCTGCCTCATTCACTCGGAGGTATCCGAAGCAATGGAGGGCTTCCGGAAATCTAAGCCCGGCAAGCCGTTGATGGACGACAAGCTGCCGCACCGAAAGATGGTTGAAGTTGAGCTTGCTGACGCGATGATCCGCATTGGTGATCTTGCGACCTACCTCGGATGTGACCTGGGCGGCGCTATCGTTGAGAAGATGGCTTTCAACGCGACCCGTGAAGACCACAAGATCGAAAGCCGGCGAGCTGCTGGCGGGAAGGGGTTCTGATGGTAAAGCCACTGACTGTTGAAGAAATTCAGAAGTGCCTGGATGCAATGCCGGCGGAGATGAATGCCAAAGGGTTGCGTGAGCCGCGAGCCGAACTGACAATCCGCGGCAACGTCGAACTACAGGGTTTGCTCAACTGGGCCGACAAGCGCACCGCCTACGGTAGTAAGTACGAGTGGGTGAAGGGCAAGTCCACAGCAGATATCCTGCGCAAGATGCATACCCTCATCGCGAATTTGCCGTCACAGGAGGAAGCCCGGATGAAAGAGTTCATGGGTGCACTCTCTGATGTGATCGAACTCGGACGCAAAAGCGGTATTGAAGTCGACTTCGTCAATCCGCTCGTCGACACGATGCGTCGGCTCTCAGCAAACATCCTGACAGACCAGCGCGAGGTGGCATGACAAAAACCTACGCAATCGCTGACCTTCACGGGCGGCATGACCTGCTTAGGGCAGCCATCGAACGCATTGAGCAGCGCAGCCCGAGCGGCGGCACGGTCGTGTTCACTGGGGACTATGTCGATCGCGGCCCAGAGAGCCGACAAGTCATTGAGACGCTGATGGCGGGGCCGCAGGTGCCGGGCTGGAAGTGGATATGCCTTCGAGGCAATCATGAGGAGATCATGCAGGCCGGCTGCCTTGGCGTCCTGCAATGGTGGCTGCCGAACGGGGGCGGCGCGACACTGCAGTCTTATGGGCAGAAGGTAGGCGAAAACGCCGATCCGAAAGTAGTGCCTCGCGAACACCTGGATTGGATGGCCAGCCTGCCGGTCATGTACAACGACGGAAGGCGCTTGTTCGTCCACGCCGGTGTCCAGTCGGACGTTGCTCTCTCAGAGCAGGACGGGCAGCGTAATACCTGGATGCTTTATCCCGATGGGGCAGAGGACGGCTATGGCGATCTGCATGTCGTCCACGGTCATCACCAGCATGAAGACGGGCCGCTTCTGCTCCGTGGCCGGACGAACCTCGACACCATGGCTTGGTACACAGGCCGGCTAGTGGTCGGCGTGTTCGATGACGACATTCCCGGCGGGCCGGGCGAAACTTTCGAGATCGTCGGGCCGGCTTACAATCAGATGAAGAGGGCAGCGTGATGGTCAGAATGAACGACAACAGGTTCCGCCATCCAATGCTCAAGGGGGATCTTATGATGGTGCCAGGCATGGGCGCGCATAGCGTGCCGCCAGAGAAATACGTGGCGAACAACGACAACCACCAGGGCGGCCGATACATCGGCTTGATGCGAAGCGCAGTCGACGACGAGAACTGGGACCGCCCGCCCACCTGTGTTCCGCCCGCCGATCTCTATTTCGAAGCCGCTATTGCCGAGTTTCGAAACAAGTCCGGCTATGTCTACCTTGGCTCGCCCTATGCGAAATATCACGGCGGGCTCGTTGAGGCTGCACGCATTGTGTCAGAGGCGGCAGGTCATCTGATGAAGGCCGGCCTTAGGATCTACTGCCCCATCGCTCACGGCCATGCGATCACCGACCAAGTAGCTCTGCCGCGTGATTGGGATTTTTGGAAAGAGCAGGACCAGCCGTTAATCGACGCGGCGGCCGGGCTTATCGTCCTGATGATGGCAGGTTGGAACACTTCCGTTGGTCTCGAATATGAGATCGAAGAATTTCAGCGAGCCGGCAAGCCCATCCATTATTTGCGGCCGTCCGACCTAGGGCAACCCGAAAGGAAAGCCGCATGAGCAACCAATTCTATGTGGGCCAGCAAGTTCAGTGCATCGACGCGAAAGTCGGTCACGAGCAATACATCGAAATCAGCGAAGGTGGCGTCTACCAAATCCGCTGGATTGGGATGTTCAATCACTATGTCCATGGCGATTATCTGGGCGTGCGGCTCGTTGGCATTGACCGCGGGGAGTGCAAACACTTCGGGTATTCCGACACGCCATACATGGCCACCCGCTTCCGGCCGCTTGTCAACGACCGCCTCGGTTCACTCAGGGCGCTTTTGGTTCCTGGGCAGCCGTTGGCGCCATCAGTCGAAGAACCGCGCAGGCAGGCGGATGTGAAGGAAAAGGAGGACGTATGACGGCGATGATTGAGAAGGTGGCGAGAGCGATCTTTGCGGCGGACTGGCCCAAGGACGACTGGGGTCGCTTCGGCGAGATGGATCACGTCCGGGAGCGCTACCGCGCAATGGCCCGCGCCGCCATCGATGCGATGCGCGAACCAACGGAAAGAATGCTGGCCGCAACAGAGGAAGTCGCCGTAGGCTACGACGACTTTGCCACCGGCGATGGGACGTTGTTCCTGTCGCATCCGGGCTTTCACGACAACGCCAAGACTGCCTGGCGTGTCATGATAGACGCAGCGTTGGAGCAATGCGGATGATCAACGAGCGCGAGCGCGATTTCCTGCAGCGTGTTGCGGACGGCAAAGCCCTTCGATTGGCCGACCGCGAGGAGGATAGGCTCAGGCAGAGAATGCGAAAGGCAGGCTTCGTCGAGGTACTTAGCAAGCCGCGCCGATGGGCCATAACCGAAACTGGACGACAGGCACTGGAGACTACACCATGACCTCAAATGAATCCTTCGACGTCGCCTCGCTTGGCCCCGCTATCCGTCCGCTTGCGGCAGCGATCGGCCGACCGGCAAACGACAACTACCCTCCCGTCATCGCTCTAACCGGAGTGGCCGGTAGCGGCAAGTCAACGGCGGCCGACTACCTGATCCGACATCATGGCTATGAGCGTATCAAATTCGCCGGGCCGATGAAGGACATGATGAGGGCCATCGGTTTCGGAGAGGAGGACATCGAGGGAAACTGCAAGGAACTCAGCAATAGTCTGCTTTGTGACAAGACGCCGCGGCACGCTATGCAGACGCTGGGCACTCAGTGGGGACGAGACTGCATCGGCGAGGACTTCTGGGTAAATCTGTGGAAGGACAGCGCAGGGCGGATCGTCGCTCGAGGTGGGCGCGTCGTCGTTGATGATTGCCGCTTTCCGAATGAGGCTTCTACGATCCGGAAGATGGGCGGTGTGATCTACAAACTGGCGGGTAGGGGCGGCATCGCCGGTACCCATGTATCGGAGGCCGGTTGTGGCATCGCTGACGCGGTTGTCGAGAATGATGGCGCGAGGGTGGATCTGTATGCAGGGCTGGAACAGGCTATGCAAAAGCGGGCCGCCTAGCCCTACATCGCAAGAAATTGCGGGAGATCGCCACGTCCGAAGACGATAGGGGCTGCGCGATCTCCCGCATGCACCAGAAGTCATTGGGGATAAGGGTAGCTTACTAAATTGGTATTCCGGCAGTCAATGGTGCCTGCAGCTGGTTCGCAGTTTCCTTATACCCATACCCCAGCCGTCAAGTTCCAGTGCGCCGCCGTCCAGCACGGCACGGACCACGGCCACTCCTGGCTGTTCGTTGAATGGTGGCGGTGCGTGTGCCCGGATCAGATCTTCGACTTCGCGCGCGTCGAATTCCCCCTCAGCCAGAATTTCCCCATGCCGGGCGAGCAGGCGCGGCTCGGTCATGTCACCTGTTTCCTCGTCGACCTGCACAGCGTATGCGGCGACGCCGGCAAAGCGTGGCGCCATGGCGCCAGCGATTCGCTCGGCACTAATAGGGTTGGACGCCTGACGCATTTCGCCTGGCACGAGGTTGCCGCGGTTCTTGCGATACGTCATCACGATGAACTTCTCAGACATGTTCGCCTCCTTGTTTGTTCACTTTATGTTCTCACAATAAGCAAGAGAGTCAAGGAGGAATCTTTGTGCATCGTCCGCAGGCGGCGCAAAGCACGGATCGAGAACGCCCGCCGGTAACGCCCGGCAGGCTTCGGGTAACGCCAAATAATCAATTCAATGTCTTAGATTTAACAATCGGTTTACCAAATATGGTGTCTTTATGGCGCTGGAAATCCCGTACCGGGCAGGAGGACGACCGACGCCACAGACGGGCAAGCCGGCGCAGCAGCAATCGCGACGGCAGGCGCAGGCTCTGCATCGTTTGGCCGCCAGCCGTCGGGGATCTATTTTCGCGCAATCTTCACATGCGAAGAACAGCACGAGCATCGAAAAGATTCAGGAGAACACCATGCCGAAGAACCCCAATCTCACGCTCAGCGGGCCTGATCTTGCCGCGCTGCTCTGCAGCCGCGTCTGCCACGACGTCATTTCACCGGTCGGCGCCATCAACAACGGCCTGGAACTGCTCGACGAAGGCGGCGCCGATGCCGACGCGATGGACCTCATCCGCACCAGCGCGCTGAATGCCTCGGTCCGGCTGAAATTTGCCCGCCTTGCCTTCGGTGCCTCCGGCTCGGTCGGCGCCTCCATCGATACCGGCGAGGCGGAAAAGGCGGCAAAGGATTTCGCCAGCGCCGACAAGAAGACGGAAGTGATCTGGAACGGTCCGCGCGCCATCATCGCCAAGAACCGCGTCAAGCTGCTGCTGAACCTTTTCCTGGTCGCCTACGGCGCCATTCCGCGCGGTGGTTCGCTCGATATCACGCTGGAAAACCCGGAACTCGACGCGGTCTTCACCATCGTCGCCAAGGGCCGGATGATGCGGCTGCCGCCAAAATTCGTGGAAATTTGCTCTGGCACGATCGAAGAAGCCATCGACGCTCATTCGATCCAGCCTTACTACACGGTGCTGCTGGCCGAAGAAGCCGGCATGGAGCTGACCCACGAGGCCACGCCCGAACACATCGTCTTCACCGCCAAGGTCGGCTAATCGAGAGTTGTGTTTCTTCGTGGCGGCATGGTCTGCGTAACGAATTCTTAGCCTTGCGGACGTTATCCTGCGGCATGTCCGGGAGGCGTCCGCCTCCGGCATGAAGGAGTTGAGCATGCAACGTTTGATGATCGCCGATACGTCCGATGTCGTTCGCAAGGTCGGCAAGCGGATTCTGTCCGAACTCGGCTTTCTGGTCTCGGAAGCAGAGTCCAGTGCGGACGTGCTTCGCCGTTGCGGCGTGGAGATGCCGAACCTGCTGATCGTCGATGCGGGGATGGAAGGCGCCATCGAACTGATGACGACCATCCGCGCCATGCCGAACGGCAACACGGTACGCATCTATTATTGCGTCGTCGAGGCCGACCTGAAGAAGATGATGCTCGGCAAGCGCGCCGGCGCCAACGACTTCCTGCTCAAGCCGTTCGATCGCAAGATCCTCACCGCGACCTTCGGCAGCCTCGCCGCCGCTGCCTGATTTCCATCTATCCACTGCAAATCCCGGCTGCCGTTTCTCCTGGACGGCAGCTTTTTTGTTGTCCGCCTTCAACGCCCGGACGCATGTGCGAAAACGAAAAACCCGCCCGTCTTGAAGACGGGCAGGTCGATCATGCGGCAAGCTGGGAACAGGCGGAAAAAGGTCTCAGGCGGTTTCGAGGTAATCGCTGCCATCGGGCTCGCGCAGGACGTAGCCGCGGCCCCAGACCGTTTCGATGTAGTTTGCGCCGCCGGCGGCATTGGCCAGCTTCTTGCGCAGCTTGCAGATGAAGACGTCGATGATTTTCAGTTCGGGCTCGTCCATGCCGCCATAGAGGTGGTTCAGGAACATTTCCTTCGTCAGCGTCGTGCCCTTGCGGAGCGAAAGCAGCTCCAGCATCTGGTATTCCTTGCCGGTCAGGTGAACGCGCTGGCCGCCGACTTCGACGGTCTTGGCGTCGAGGTTCACGATCAGCTCGCCCGTGGAGATGATCGACTGGGCATGGCCCTTGGAGCGGCGGACGATGGCGTGAATTCGGGCGACCAGTTCGTCCTTGTGGAACGGCTTGGTCATATAGTCGTCGGCGCCGAAGCCGAGACCGCGAACCTTGTCCTCGATGCCGGCCATGCCGGAGAGAATCAGGATCGGCGTCTTGACCTTCGAGAGGCGCAGAGTTCTGAGAACTTCGTAGCCGGACATGTCCGGCAGGTTCAGGTCGAGCAGGATGATGTCGTAATCATACAGCTTGCCGAGATCGACACCTTCTTCGCCAAGATCCGTCGTGTAGACGTTGAAGCTTTCGGATTTGAGCATCAACTCGATGCTCTGCGCTGTCGCGCTATCGTCTTCGATGAGTAGAACCCGCATTTTAATCCCCTTTACCGCCGCCGAAAGGTCGTCCTAGCCTCTACGCGCCACGGATCCAGTCGTTGCCTGATTTGAAAGCTGCCACCAAATGGTTAACAAATTCTGATTCCCTCTGGCAAGGTATACGAATTCATTAAATATTTTTTGCAGTTCCCTGATTTCCAACAATGAATCGACGCGCAGCTTTCTAAAATTTCACTTTAAGAAAACGAGCTAAGCGATTCATCCGACTCCAGCATTCCGTTGCCTCGCTTTTTGTGGCTCGGCATTTACTGACCCTTAAAAGATCGTCTCTATCATTAACGATGCCCGTAAACGAAAGGTTACCGACGGTAGGTTTTTATTAACACCGCGGAAATTTTTTTGATCCGATATGTGTCAGGTCGGTTAAACGGGCCAAAATGAGTGTAGCCGGGGTCTCGCATCACGGGAGTATTGCGTATGAAGTCGCGTGAGAGCCTAGTTCGCCTGAAAGAGTTTCAGGTGAACGAAAAACGCCGTCAGTTGCAGCAATTGCAGCTGATGATGTCCGAATTCGAACGGATGTCCAAGGAACTCGAGAACCAGATCGTTCTCGAGGAGAAGAAATCGGGCATTTCCGATCCGAATCACTTCGCCTATCCCACCTTCGCCAAAGCTGCACGGCAAAGAGCCGACAATCTTCAGGTCTCGATCCGGGAACTGAAGACCCAGCAGGAGGCGGCGGAGACGGTGCTCGAAGAGGTTCAGGCGGAATATTCCCGGGCCGCCGCGCTGGAAGAGCGCGATACGTCCGCACGTATCCGCGCCTGACCGGCCACGAGCCCGACCCGAAACCCGGTTTCCGACCGCCTATGATGAATGGGATACATTCGTCATAGGCGGGTTTCGGCGTTGCGGGCTCAGCCGCTCAACACGTCCTTCCACTCCGGATGCCGGGCTGCCTGCGCCTTGAAAAACGGGCAGAGCGGGAAAATCTTCCAGCCGCCGGCGCGGGCATCGTCGACGGCATGTTGCGCCAGGGCCTGTCCGACGCCCTTGCCGCGCAGCGCATCCGGCACGCCGGTGTGATCGACGATGACCAGATGCGGCGACGAGCGGGAGAACGTCATTTCACCTTCGTGGCCTTCGAGGCTGGCGACGTAGCGTCCGCCCGACGGCCGGTCTTCTTTGCGGATATCCATTTCATCTCCCGTATCATTGCCTATATGCACAGAGGCGTGGCAAGCCTAGCGCAGATGGGGCAGGGGGAACAAGCGATGGATGAAACCGGGACAGGGGTGGCGGACGCATGCTGAAGGCCTGGGCCAAGCCGTTCCTGCTGGCCGCCGCGCCTTTTTGCCTGGCGCTCGGGCTGGTCCTGCCGCTGGTGACGTTCGAAAAGCTTTATTTTTTCTCCGACAGCCCGTCGCTGGTCGCCATCATCGCCGCGCTCTGGACGTCGGGCGACCGGATTCTTGCAGCGCTGGTCTTCCTGCTGTCCGTCGCCTGCCCGGTGGTGAAGATGATCGGCCTTGCGGCTGAGGCGGTGGATAGCGGCCGCGCCGACGGCAAGGGGTTCGTGCACAGGCTGCTGCCTCTGCTGTCGCGCTGGTCGATGATGGATGTCATGCTGGTGGCGGTCGTCATCGTGGCGGCAAAAACAAGCGGCCTGGCAAGCGCTTTCACGCAGCCAGGCCTATGGTTCTACGCCGCGTCTGCAATCGCAGCCGGGCTTCTGCAAGGGCTGATCGCCAAATCCTAGGACAATCGGGCAAAAATTTGCAGCGGTGTTGCCTCCGGAATCGAATGGAAACAAAAGCCTCAGTGTCTGTACTGCTGGATCCGGGTGGTTCTCAGCCCGGCAAGGCCATGATCGTTGATTGAGGATTGCCAGGAAAGAAACTCTTCCACCGTCAGCGTATAGCGTTCGCAGGCTTCCTCGAGACTCAACAAGCCACCGCGCACTGCCGCGACAACTTCCGCTTTCCGGCGGATGACCCAGCGGCGCGTATTGGCCGGCGGGAGATCCGCAATCGTCAGCGGGCTGCCATCGGGACCGATGACATATTTCACTCGGGGTCGTATCATTTCGGTCATTGGGACTCTCTACACAAACTCAAGACCACATGTGGGGCACTCTATCGTGCCACATTTAAAAATTGCCTAAGCCGCGTGTAACTATTTTACAACAATTTGAAACGCTTGCGGCCTGGCCTCAAAAGAGGCTCGATACAAGCAAAGACAAGCCTTCCGTTGCGTAAATTTGATGCAGATGCATAGCTCCCATGCACAATCGGCATTTTATTAAAATTCAGACTTAAAGTATGTGCTGCGCCAACGGAACTGGACTGGCCTTTATTGAGCCGACCTTCCTGAATTATTCCGCATCGCATTCATGCTGCTTCCGCCATTTCCATGGCGCGAGGCTTTTCTTCGTTTCCGGTGCGACCTCGTGCCGGTGCTATAGTTGCTTTCTAATCATTCGTTTATGGATCTCGCGCAAGGAGCAGTGGACATGGCCGGTTATATCTTTTCGGCTCGTGGTGAGGGTGACGGGGGCTCTTCGCCACTCCGGAAACCACGCGAGGCGGCGCCGGACGTGGCCGGACAGTCCAGGGCATTCGAAAAGCTTGCGGCCGACTATGGTTTTTCCTTTTATCTGGTTGCCCGCTTTCCGCACGGCGACAAGTCGGACTTCCTGAGCAACCACGTTCTCAGCAACTGGCCGGAGGACCTGCGCCGGCGTTATGCCGCCGCGGACGTCTTCCGCTGCAGCTCTCTTGTCGCTCGCCTGAAGGAAACCATCCTTCCGGTCTTTTCCAATTGCTGCGTCTTCAGCAAAGGTGAAGCGAACCAGAACGCCAATGGCCTGACGGCGGTGTTTTCCCAGGCGGGCCTGCGCGATACGCTGAGTTTTTCGGCGCACGACATGCGCCTTCGCCACCACATCATCGCGTTTTCCGGCGTCAAGCCGACGATCACCGAGCAGGAAAAGATGGAACTCTTTTTCAGGGCACTCGCCCTGCTCGAAAACCATGTACGCCAGGAAACGGTGCTGGATGGGCCGCGCGAACGGCTGACCGGCCGCGAGATCGAATGTCTTCGCTGGTCCGCCGCCGGCAAGAGCAGCGAAGAAATCGCCATCATTCTCGAAATCTCGTCGCATACGGTTGCCAGCTACCTGAAGGCGGCGATGCGCAAGCTCGATTCCGTCAACCGCATGCAGGCGATCGCGCGCGCCTGCCGCTATCGCCTGCTCTGACTGCGGATACGACGTTTTTGCTTACAACATAATCGCCGTCACGGCGGTCTTGCCAGGGCCGAACGTCACGTCCGCGCTGCCGGAATGTTCGCAGGAGAGCCAGTCGCCGGCAGAGAGCGCCGCGATGGTTGTCGCGGATTTACTGGCCAGGGTGCCGCCGCTGCCGGTGTTGCGGATCGAGGCGATGACCGTCGCGCCGTTGACCAGGAGGTCGATGCCGTGGGCGCCGGTCGACGATGCCTGCAGGCTCAGGCTGACGAGATAAAGCCCATCCTCCGGCACCACCAGACGGGAACCGCTGCCGCCTGAAATCGCTGCGCCCAGCGCAAAGCCACCCTGATTGGCCGCCAGGCTCTGGAAGCCGGTCTTGCTGCCGGCGGCCTGTGTCGTCGTGGCACTGTTCATCGATGCTGCGACGAGGGGCGGGGGCGGGGGGGCCCCGAGCCGGCCGGTGGTCACCGCCAGGGCGGCAGGCCAGCTGCTGGCGTCGGGGCTGGCCTTGATCGAGAAGCCGTGGTGGCCGGCCAGTCCCATTTCCGCGTGACCCGTCCAGCCGGTCTGGAACAGCAGCGATGTGGTATCCGACGATGCGGCCTTGTTGATCTTCAGCTGGTGCCCCGCGCCTTCATTGGTCAGCAATGTCGCCGGGGCGGCTACGGAAAGCCGGTTGGTCGTGTCGGGTGTGGTGTTGATGCCGAGCATCTGCATCTCGCCGCTTTCGGGCAGCGGCAGCGGGTTCCATTCCCCGTCCTCGTGGATCAGAAGGGTGCCGCTTGCGGCAAACCAGCCGCGCCAGCCGTCACGCGGGACGAAAAACGTCCAGGCGCCGTCCTGGCGCACGGCGATCTGCCCGTCCTTGCCGCTCCAGAGGCCGCCGGCACCGGCATCGACAAGGAAGCAGGCGCCGTCCTCCGGCGTTCCGGGCGGTGTCGCCAGCGTGGCGCGGATCGTCAGCTGGACGAGGGCGTCCAGCCGCTGCAGGGCTTCGTTGTGGGTGACATGTTTTTGCGCCTGCGAGGGCAGGATGTAGGGAAGTGTCAGGTTCGGCGTCGTCTCGGACATGGTCGGGGCTCTCCGTGTTTGGATCGCTCCCAGAATAAGCCGGCGCAAGGCGACGGGGATCGGGTCCCGCCAGCAACGTTGAATTTGCTCAGTTTCCCTGTTTTCGCGTACCCGTCCCCGGAACCGGCGTCAGCCGGCGGCCGAAGGCGATGAAATGCGGATTGGCGAAGCTGTGTTCGGCATCGTCGGCGACCTTGCCGTAAAGCAGCGGCACGCCTTCGGCGCCCAGCGTCACGCCGCCTGCCGCGCGCAAAACGGCGTCGCCGGCGGCCGTGTCCCATTCCATGGTGCGGGTGAAGCGCGGATAGATGTCGGCATCGCCTTCTGCCAGCAGACAGAATTTCAAGGACGAGCCGCTGTAGCGACAGCCGGTGATGCCCTGTTCGTCGAGATAGGTTTCGATCTCGGTGCTGTGGTGCGAGCGGCTGGCGACGGCGACGACGGGGTTCGCCGGCAGGCGGGCGAAGATGCGCTTGCGGCCGGTTATCGTGCCGTCGGGTCCGATCTCCAGCCTTTCCGCCCGTCCGTCGATGCCGGTATAGGCGACGTCCTTGGCCGGCGCATAGACGATGCCGGCGACCGGCACGCCCTGGCGGATCAAGGCGATATTGACGGTAAAGTCGCCGTTCTGCTGGATGAATTCCTTGGTGCCGTCGAGCGGATCGACGAGGAAAAACACCTCGCCGCCGATATCGGGGACGATGCCCGCCGCCACGCCTTCCTCGGCGACGACCGGGATTTCGGGAAAGGCGGCGCCGAGATGCCGAAGAATGATATCTTCGGCGCGCTGGTCCGCTTCCGTCACCGGCGAATTATCGGCCTTCACCGTGATTTCGGGCGCGGTGGCGTAAATCGACAGGATGGCGCGGCCCGCTTCCAGCGCGGCTTTCTCCAGGATATCGAGCATCACGGGCCGGGCTCCGGTTTCGGGGCGGTGGGAATGAACGGCATTGGCATCCTGTTTCGACGAGAAGCACGATGGATGTAGTTAGTGTCTCGTGCCGCCGCCAGCAAGAATATCGTCGCCAGAGAGTTAAGAGTATTGTGACCGTTTCCGCCGGGTGTCTCGTCTTGGCAACGGTTCTCCGCTGTCCCTGTGGAATTTTCGCAACGCCGCAAGACTCTCTTGCCGATGTCCCGTTCAGATCGGTCCATCTCCATTGCGGGCTTGTCGTTTCGAGTGCATATGCGAATGTCTCCGGCGAATTGACCAATGGGAATGCCCGATGCGCTACTCCGCCCTATCGATCCTGAAACAAGCTTTTTCCGGCAATCGTGGCTGGAAGCCGGTCTGGCGCGAGCCGGAACCCAAGCCGCATTACGACGTCATCATCGTCGGCGGCGGCGGGCATGGCCTGTCGACGGCCTATTACCTCGCCAAGGAGCACGGCATCACCAATGTCGCGGTGATCGAGAAGGGCTATATCCGCGCCGGCTATGTCGGGCGCAACACGACTTGCATCTA
>Ga0066256_1001321_pt1 | contig 35722 bp, 35 predicted proteins | sample ThiBio_1000_biof_FD_87107 | JGI IMG/M metagenome (GOLD analysis project Ga0066256, IMG submission 87107) | Wastewater bioreactor microbial communities from Cape Town, South Africa - Thiocy_expt_1000_biof (version 2) | ecosystem: Engineered > Bioreactor > Thiocyanate-remediating >... | reverse complement strand
TCTGTACGCGGCGGTGGCGGCACGGGGGGGGCGGGGGCGGGCGAAACCCCCCGCGATAGGCGTGCGCGGGCGGCTGGCCCGCGGGGGCAGGGGGGTGGTTGCCCCCCCCGGCCTGCGCGGCATGCGGGCGGGGCTGGGCCTGGATGCGCGGGGTCATGCGGCCGTCTTGGTTTTTGCCCGCCGTTACATCCCGGCAACGGCCGCGTTGCTGAACGGCGCGCTCGGCCATTCGCTCGATTTCGACGACACCCATTCCGACAGTTCCCTGCATCCGAGCGCGCCGGTCGTACCGGCAGCGCTGGCGGCGGCGGAGATGACCGGCGCCTCCGGCAAGGATCTGCTGGCGGCAATCGTCGCCGGTTACGAGGTCTGCTGCCGGCTTGGCAACGCGCTCGATCCGACGGCCCACTATGCGCGTGGCTTCCATCCGACGGCGACGGCCGGCACCTTCGGGGCTGCCGCCGCGGCGGGCAAGCTGCTGGGTCTCGATGCCGCCGGGATCGCCTCCGCCTTCGGCGTGGCGGCGAGCCAGGCCGCCGGGTCGCTGCAATTCCTCGTCAACGGTGCGTGGAACAAGCGCTACCAGGTGGGGGCCGCGGCCATGAACGGGCTGATCGCCGCCACGCTGGCCCGCGAAAATTTTATCGGCGCCGCCGAAGCCATCGAAGGCAAGCACGGGCTGTTGGTCGGCTACACCGGCAATCCGCGGCCGGAACTGGCGGTCGCCGCACTCGGCAACGTCTACGAAACGATGAAGATCGGCATGAAACCCTATCCCGCCTGCCGGTATACGCATGCGGCGGTCGATGGCCTGCTGGCGCTGCGGCGCGATCACGGCTGGAGCACCGCCGATATCCTTCCCGTCGAGATCGGCCTGCATATCAACGGCATCGTGCTCACCGGAGCCCCGCTCGATGAAAAACGCCGGCCGAAAACGGTGGTGGACGGGCAGTTTTCCATGCCCTTCGCTGCCGCCGTGGCGCTGAGCAAGGGTCGCTTCGGCTGGGACGATTATGCCCTGCTCGGCAATCCCGACATCGAAGCGATGACCGCCCGCATCGATGTCCGGCGCGACGAGCGGCTCGAAGGCCTGCGCCATCCCTTCGGCGCGACCATCACCGTCCACACGACTGCTGCCACCATCGAACGAACCATCCCGGACCCCTCCGGCGAACCGGACACGTTTCCGGCAAGGACGGATGTCGAGGCGAAGTTCATGACGCTCACGACACCCGTTCTCGGCAATGCCGCATCGGCCCTGTTCTCTCGCCTGTCCGGTATTGAAACGACCAACGACATCCGCAATCTCGCCGGCTAAAGCCATACATTCTTCATATACTCAGCCTCACCAATCTGTATTTGTGGTTATAGCCTGCAGCCCCTAGACTCGGTCTTGCCTTCATCCCCAGAGAAAGGAAAAGACGTGCCTATTCAAGATTATGCCGAAATTCGAGCGGAAGTGGCGAAGCTTTGTGCCGGGTTTCCGGGCGACTACTGGCAAAAGCTTGAACGGGAAAGCGCCTACCCCAGCGAATTCGTCAATGCGCTGACCGAAGCCGGTTATCTCTCGGCGCTCATTCCGGAAGAATATGGCGGGCCCCGCCCGCCGCCTTTTGCGGCGGGGGCGGGCCTTGAGGGGGGACAGCGATCCGGCTGCCACCGCGGCGGCCCCCCTGCCCCGGTGTTCATCATGGGCGCCATCCTGCGGCATGGCAATGAGCGGCAGAAACGCCAGTACCTGCCGAAAATCGCCACCGGTGAGCTGCGGCTGCAGGCTTTTGGCGTCACCGAGCCTTCGAGCGGCACGGACACGACGTCGCTCAAGACCTTCGCTAGGCGGGACGGCGACCACTATGTCGTCAACGGCCAGAAGATCTGGACGTCGCGGGCGGAATATTCCGACCTGATGCTGCTTCTGGCCCGCACCACGCCGAAAGACGAGGTCGCCAAGAAGACCGACGGGCTTTCCGTTTTCATCGTCGACATGCAGGAGGCGGCGAAATCCGGCATGACGATCCGGCCGATCCGGACGATGATGAACCATGCAACCACCGAAGTGTTTTTCGACAACGTCCGCATTCCGGCGGAAAACCTTCTCGGCGAGGAAGGCAAGGGGTTCCGCTACATTCTCTCCGGCATGAATGCCGAACGCATCCTCATTGCCGCCGAATGTGTCGGCGATGCAAAGTGGTTCATCAGGAAGGCAAGCGATTATTCCAGGGAGCGGGTGGTCTTCGGCCGGCCGATCGGCCAGAATCAGGGCGTCCAGTTTCCCATCGCCCGCGCCTATGCCCAGATGCGTGCCGCCGAACTGATGGTGGCGGAGGCCGCCGGCCTGTATGAAGGGGGCGAGACGCGCGGAGAGGGGGCCAACCCGCCGAGGTGGCGGCCCGCGGAGGCCTGGGGGGCGGCGGCGGGGGCGGGGGCGCGGCCCCGGGGGGGTTCCCCCTTCGCCGAGAAATGTGAGGGGGGGCGCAGGTCCCGGGAGCCCCGCCTCTATCAGGTCGCGCCGATTTCGACCAACCTGATCCTGAGTTTCATCGCCGAACATGTGCTCGGCCTGCCGCGGTCCTATTGAGGAAATGCCATGACCGACGTCGATATCGACTATCTGAAAAGCTGGACAGGCCGCGAGCGCAGCATCACCGACATCATCACGCCGCGCCTCGCCAGCAGCCTGAACGCCGTGCTGGATATCGACAAGCCGGTGGCAGCAGGCAAGGCAGCCCCCGTCGGCATTCACTGGTGCCTCGCCCCCGACATCGCGCCGATGAGCCAGATCGGCCCGGACGGCCATCCGGCGCGCGGCAACTTCCTGCCGCCGGTGCCTTTTCCCCGGCGCATGTGGGCGGGCGGGGACCTGACGTTTACCGGCGATTTTCGCATCGGCGACGAGGTGGTGCGTCGCTCGACGATCGAGGACATCGTGCTCAAGACCGGGCGCAGCGGCGAGATGATCTTCGTCACCGTGCGTCATCGCTACACGACACCGCGGGGGGAAGCGCTGAACGAACGCCAGGACCTGGTCTTTCGCAAACTGGAGACCTCAGGCGCCGCCGGCCAGCCGGCGGCGGCACCGCCGCCGCAAGCCGCCGTGCACACACGCAAGATCGAGGCGACTTCCGTCCTGCTGTTCCGTTATTCCGCCATCACCTTTAACGGCCACCGCATCCACTACGACGAGCCCTACGTCAAAAACGAAGAGAACTATCCGCAACTGATCTTCCACGGGCCGCTGCAGGCAAACCTGCTCCTCGACCTGGCGACGGAATTGCGAAACGGGGAGATCCCCCAAAACTTCGCCTTCCGCTCGGTTCATCCGCTGTTTGCCGGAGGACGCGTTTCCCTGAATGCGCGCCAGCAGGAAAGCGGAACGTCGCTCTGGATGGCCGACCAGGCCGGCGGCGTGACGATGATCGCCAATTGTTGATACGGAATTACGGCGCGGCCGGACCAGCCATGCCGATTTCCTCGGACAGCAGCTTGAACAGTTCGCCGCGCTCCTTGATGCCGAACTCGTACCAGTCGATCAGGGAGCGCGCCTTGGCGACACCCACGTCGCTCATGACGGCAACGCCGTTTTGCCTGCACCAATCCAGAAGGATCGACTGAAGAAACATCATCGTTTCAGACGTCAGGGCCTCTTTCGGCCAAACTGTCAGCATCCCGCATCCCCCGCTTGGCGACATCATAGAACGGACAGGCACGAATGGCTGTCGCAAGATGGCAACAATGGCGACGGATGTCCGGACAAGCGGAATTCCGGAAAAAAAAGCTGTCGCCACGGCGCGGCCGAAACGGGAAGACAGCGAAAAGGTGTGAGAACGGCCGCTCAAAGACAACAAAAAGGCAAAGGGAAGTTGCGAAAGCGTCCGCCGATGAATAAACTGCGCCCGTGGCATGTAAGCCGCTCAATCAACGAGGACGATAATGGCGACCGGTACGGTAAAATTCTTCAATCAGGACAAGGGCTTCGGCTTCATCACGCCAGAAAATGGCGGCCCGGACGTGTTCGTCCATGTTTCGGCGCTGCAGGGCGCAGGCTCGCTTCGGGACGGACAGAAAGTCAGCTACGACCTCGGTCAGGACCGCAAGACCGGCAAGTCGAAGGCAGAAAACGTCAACTCGCTTTGATCGACCGGGTTGCAGGATGACATATCCTTGGACCAGCGCCCCATCAGGGGCGTTGGTCTGCACAGGCTGAAACGGGACAACAGAGCAGCGGCAGCGCTGGTTTGGATTATTGTGCCCATTTCATTGCAGATTGCCCGCTCGTCGCTGCGGCAGAGGCCTCCACCTCCGGAAATCCACCCGCTCTTGGCTTGACCGCATAACATACAATTCGCTGTTGATCTCTTTGACCGTCGGCAAGATTGCACGCAAGTCGGAAGAGACCTGAGCACGGGTAGCGCTTTCTTTTGATTTTCTGTTGTTTACCGGTTTGCCGATAGCCTTCGGGACCCGAGGGGCGCAGTTTGTGGAGGTTGCCATGGATAAGCATGGATGACGAAAACCACGAATGGCATGCTGCGAGGTCTGGCGATCTCGGCTGTGAAAAACCTCCCGAGATTGCAACCAGTTGCCGAGAATACCGGAAAGCAAAAACTAAAAGTTGACAATCGAACATGAGAAACCTATATGTTGATTGTCGATATTTGCTTGCTTAGCTTTGGTTATCGCGCGCTTGGCACCGTGCCCTGAACGAACCTTTTCTTTCAAAAATCGCTATCACATCTGCAGCGCCGCGAGCGCTGTGGCTCTCTTATTGCTATGAAAGGGTTTGTCATGACCACTGGCACAGTTAAATGGTTCAATTCCACCAAGGGCTTCGGCTTCATCCAGCCTGACAATGGCGGCGCCGACGCGTTCGTCCACATCTCTGCCGTCGAGCGCGCCGGAATGCGCGAACTCGTTGAAGGCCAGAAGATCGGCTACGAGCTGGAGCGCGACAACAAATCGGGCAAGATGTCGGCCTGCAACCTGCAGGCTGCTTAATCATCCCGGTATCCGCTCTCCGTTGACCACGGATGTACTGGCACTGTCGAGAGCATGATACCAGCAAGGTCAGGCAGATTGCCTGGCCTTTTTTATTGCCGCGTTATCCTGCGGCGCCCAATCCGGAAAAAACCATGGCACAGACACACAGCAAATCCCGCCAGACGGCGGAGATTGCCTTCGCCAATACCCAATCGCAATTCTTCGCCCGTAACAGCGCCGTCGAGGAACTCGATTCCCTCGTCCTGGCCCGCGAGGAGAAGACGCGGCGGCTTCGTGAAGCTCGCCTTGCGAAAGAATTGAACGACCGCGAGGCGGCGACCGCCTCTCTTCTCGCCAGACGGGCCAAGTCCGTCTGACCTTCCGCAACACTCTCTTCAGGATAAAGATTTGAAGAATACCAGAAACAACGACCTTTCCGATCGCCGTACTGCAGCCGCGGAAGCGAAGTCCGCTCTGCTGAATGCCTATCGCGCGGCAAGGACTGCCGACGAACCGGCCAGATTGGCGAGGCAAGCAGAGCGGGTGAGTATCGCTGCTGCGAGGGAAGAGCGGCGCCTTGAACGCGAACGGATAAAACGCGACGAGGCCGAGCGCCAAGCAGCCGAGGCCGCCGAGCGGCAGGCAGCTGCAGACGCCGCAGCGCGCGCCGAGACCGAAGCGCGCGAGGCAGCGGAAACAAACCGCGTCGCGCGAGTGCTCGAAGACGAGGCCGCCCGCAAGGCCGAGCGCGATCGGCGCTACGCCAACCGCAAGGCCAGACGGGCCTAGTCTCCAGCTTTTGAACATCCGGAGGAAGTTGCGGGGTCGGGTGGCCCTGCGGCGCCAACAAATCCGGGCGCTTTCGGCGGGTTCTTTCCGCCCGGCTCCAATCCGCAACTGACAATGCGGCATGAACCGCTACCAAAGATCCATTACACCGAAGGGAAACCTCCATGGCAGACAATCCCGGCGAACTCCAGGCAATCAACACAGCCTGGCAGATCGCGATTCAGGAAATCCTGCGGATGGTGATCCGCGACATGTATCACGCGGACGGAGAGAAAGCCTTTCTTGCAAACATCAAGCGTATCGAAGAGGCTGCGGTCGATAGCATTTATTCCGACCTGCGGCTGCGTGGCACGAACGAATGGACTGAAGTGCTTGTCAAGGACAATGCGAGTAATTTCGTCACCACGCTGCTGACATCATTCACATATGATCGCACCTAATGGAGGATGGGAATGCAGGCGGAGTCGCCCGCCCGTACCGCATCATAGGCCCTCGCGTCGTCATATGAGAGCAAGGGGGCACGCGCATGCCGCTTGTGGCTCTCGCCGATCCAGGAGACGGACAGGGCCGGATAGATCAGAAGCTGGCCGATCGCCGAACGCTGTGCACCCTTCATGGTGTGGCAGAGACAGGCCGCGATATTGCCGCCGGCGGATTCCCCGATGACGAGGAGCGGCGCATCGAAGTGCCGGCCGGCCCAGCGACAGGCGCATACGGCGTCCTCGAACGGCGCCGGGTGGCGATGTTCGGGCGCCAGCCGATAGTCAACCGAAACGACGGTCAGGTCGGTCCGCGTGCAGAGTTCGGCGCAGATGTCGTCGTGGCTGTCGAGGCCGCCGAGAATGAAACCGCTGCCATGGAAGTAGAGGACGACCGGGCATCCGGCCGATGGCCGGCACCGGTCCGATATTCCCGGACAGCGATCCTGTGCCCGCGATCGTCGGCCTGACGATCCGTGCGGCTGACCCCATCGGGATGCGGCCGGCGGAGGGCGCGGCACATGCGGTTGTAGATCTTGCGGTTCTCGCCGATCGGCAAGGCGAGCGCATCGGGCGGATAGAAGGCGTTCACCTTCTCCACATAGGCCCGCAGGTCGGGGTCGAGGCGATAATCCATTTCGGGTCTCGGAGTAACGGGGAAAGAGCCGCGCCGGCGTTTTCGTCAGCGTTGCGAGAGAGCCGGACAAAGGCGCCGGAATTTCTTTATATTATTGTTATTACTGTACTATTCGACGCCGAAGCGATGCCGCTTCGACTGGAGATGCTCTAAAGACCGTTCGCTGTCAGGAATGCGGTCGCCACCGCCTCTATCGACTTCTTCTGAACGTCGATCTCACCGTTCAGTCGCTGCATGGTCGCATCGTCCAGTTTCCCGGAAAGCCGATCGAGAAGTTCGCCAAGCCTGGGATTGGCCTTCAGAATGTCCGTGCGGATCGTTGGCACGAGAGCATAGTCCGGGAAGAAATGCTTGTCGTCCTCAAGCAGGACGAGGTCCATCGTGGCGATCCGGCCATCCGTTGCAGCGACGACCGCGAGGTCGACGTCGCCATTCTAAAGGGCGGGAAAGACCAGCCCGATCTCCATCGGCCTGATATTCCGGCGGCCCGCCTCGAAACCATATGTTTCCTGAAGGCCGAGCAGCCCGTCCTGCCGTTTGGGAAACTCCGCGGTCATCGCCATCACCGGATCCTTGCCGGCAACGTAGGCGGCGGCCAAGGTCCGACAGGCTCGCCATGCCGTCGGTCTTCGGATTGTTCTTGCGGATCGCCAGCGCATAGGTGTTGTTCGCGCGCGACGGCGAAAGCCAGGTGATGCCGCGCTCGGCATCCTTCTCCTTGACGATCTTGTAGGTTTCATCCGGTGTCAGGCGATCGGTGAACTTGTTGAAGTTAACGAGCGCCGTGCCGGTATATTCTTAATAGACATCGACCTCGCCGTTTTCCAGTGCGGCACGGACGATGTTGGTGCCCATTCCGTCCCGCTTACTCACCGTGAAGCCGTTCTTCTGCAGGAGCTGCGTCGTCATTTCCGCAAGCAGGAACTGCTCCCTGAAATACTTGCCGCCGACCTTGATCTCCTGCGCCGCCGCGCCTGTGGCGGTCATGGCGAAGCCGGCGACCAGGGCGGCCCGGATGGCATTCTTCAGCTTATCGATGATGCGCATTGTGTCGTTCCCTTCGTTCTGTGGTTGTTCATCTCGATTTTGAAAGCCGCACTGCCGTCTCCCAAAGATCGGCATCGACGCGGACGGGAAGGTTTCTCCCGGATCGTCCGGGAAGCCTTGCACCCGCGGCCTCGTGGGACGCGGCCAGCTCGCCGATGGCCTCGGTGAAGCGGCCGGCGGAGAAATGGCCAGGATCGATCGCGATCAGGAATTGCCCGACATGCGGCGGCCCGCCCTTTTCGTTTCCGAAGGCGCTCGCCTCGATACTGAGGACCGAGCCGGTCAGCGCGGCGGCAAGGATTTCGACGAGAAGGGCGATGTTGGCTCCCTTGCGGCCGCCGGCCGGCAGGAGCGACCCTTCCAGGCCGGTGGCCGCGTCGGTGGTCAGTTGGCCGTGCCTGTCCTGCGCCCAGCCGTTCGGGATGGCTTCGCCGCGATTACGGCGTAGGATCATCTCCGTCCTGGTGACGGCACTCATGCTCTGGTCGACGACGATGGGCGGCGCACCGTCTTTTGAAGGGACGGCGAAGGCGAGCGGGTTCGTGCCGAAGAGCGCCCGCGTGGCGCCGGGCGGCGCAACGGAGGCCGGCGCATTCGACAGGCAGAGGCCAATCAGGCCGCTTTCCGCCAGCGGCAGGACGTGATGGGCGAGCGCAAGGCAATTATAGGAATTGCGCACCGCCATCGCCGCGATGCCGGACCGGCGGGCCGCGTCGATCAGGGCCGGCGTGCCGGCCGCTATCGCAGGATGCGCAAAGCCCGATCGCGCGTCGACCGTCACCGTGGCGCCGCGGGTCGTCACCTCGGGAATGGCCTTTCCGTCGACCTTGCCGATCGTCATATGCCGGCAGAAGATCGGCAGGTAATAAAGGCCGCAGACGCGGTTTCCGTCGGCCTCCGCCCTGGCGATCGCCTGCGCCACGGGGGACGCATTGCCGATGCTTGCGCCATGGGCGCTCAGCGCGGCAAGGCAGGCCGCCTCGATCTCTTCGCGGGTCGTCTCGACCGTGCTCATCGGCCGGCCGCATAGCGTCTTTCGCCTTCGGCGACGAGGTCGCCGGCGAGGTGGAAACCGAGCCCCGGCGCCTTGAAGGCATCGAGCCAGCCGTTCTTCGGAGCAAGGTCGGGCGAGGCAACGATATCCTTCTCGACGAGCTGCCACATGATCTGGTTGCCGTCGTCGAGATTGGGGATGGCAAGCCCGATGTGATGCTCGGCGCAGGTGGTGATGCCGGTGGTGAAGGACGAGTGGATGCAGATCTTCAGCCCGGCGGATTCCGCCACGGCGGCCGCCTTCATCATCGGCTGTATGCCGCCGATCTCGCGCGGGCCGATGCAGATCATGTCGGCGGCGCGCTGGCGGCAGATCTCATAGACGTCGTAGAGCGTGAAGGCGGCCTGGTCCGCGACGATCGGAATGCCGACCTTCTCGCGCACATGCGCCATGGCGGGAATGCTCCAGCTCACCGTCGGCTGCTCGATGAACTCGATGTCGTACTTTTCCAGCTTGCGGCACATGTTGATCGTGTCGTGCACGCTCCAACCCTCGTTCGCGTCGAGGCGCAGGCGGGCATCGCCGATCTCGCGGCGGACCGCGGCGGTGATGTCGAGGTCCAGCTTCTCGCCGCGTCCGACCTTCAGATAGAAGATTCGCTCGCCATTGGCATGGCCGGCGGCGGCGTCGCGCGCAAGCTCCTCGGCGGTCTCGCCCTGGAGGAAATAGAAATAGCCGACCGCCTTGCGATGCGCGCCGCCGAGCAGCTGGTGGACGGGCAGGCCTGCAAGCTTGCCTTGGAGGTCCCACATGGCCATGTCGATGCCGGAGAACATCTGGTTGGCGGCCCGCATGATGTTCGCGCCGTGCCCGAGATATTCCTGGTGGAAAATGCGTGCGATGAGCGGGACCACGTCATGCGGCGAATGGCCGACGAGATGGCCGGCAAGGCGCTGGAGGATGGCCGCCGTGCCGGTCTGGTCCGGTGCGACCGTGCACTCGCCGATGCCGACGGTGCCGTCATCCGCCTCGATCTCGATGAGATTGACGGCAAAGGATTCCCGAATGCCGTAGGACCAGTGATAGGGCTGCTTCAAAGGCAGGACCAGTGGACGGACGCGGACGCTTGATATCTTGACCATTCCCGGGATTCCTCGAAAAGACGGCCGGCCTTGCCCGGCCTCATGCATGTGGCGGCCGGTTTCCGGCGCGCCTCCTCCCCACCCGCCCGCAGGAAACCTGCAGGCGGGCGAGACAGATGATGAAGACGCGAAAAGCGTCGCTTACATGCCGAGCGACTTCAGGTAGTCGGCGGCGACGGCCTCAATAGTCTTCCTCTCGACGTCGACCTCGCTGTTCAAACGCTGCATCGTGGCGTCGTCGAGCTTCGTCGAGACCGCTTCGAGCGTGTCCTTGAGATCGGGATGCTCGTCGAGCACCTGCTTGCGCACGACGGGGGTCAGGGCGTAGTTCGGGAAGAAGCCCTTGTCGTCCTTCAGCACCTTCAGGCCGAGGGCCGCGATCTGGCCGTCGGTCGCCTGTGCGGCGATCGTGTCGAGATCGCCGTTGGCAAGGGCGTTGTAGGCGAGGCCGAGATCCATCGGCCGGACATTGGCGCGGCCCGCCTCGAACCCGTAGACCTCCTGCAGGCCGATCAGGCCGTCCGGACGCTTCGGAAACTCGGCCGTCGTGCCCATGAGGATCGGCTTGCCGTCGTTATAGGCCTTGGCAAGGTCGGAGATCGTCTCCAGGCCTTCCGTCTTGGCATTGCCCGGCTTGACGACATAGGCATAGGTGTTGTTGGCCGTGGACGGCGCCAGCCAGACAAGGCCCTTTTCGCCATCCAGCTGCTTGACGCGGTTGTAGGTCTCCTCCGGCGAAAGCCGTTCCGTCACCTTGTTGAAGGTGATGAGCGACGTGCCCGTATATTCCCAGTAGAGGTCCACCTCGCCGTTCTCCAGCGCGGCACGGACGATCTTGGTGCCCATGCCGTCCTTCTTGTCGACGGTGTAGCCCTTGCTCCCGAGGAGCTGCTTGGTGATCTCGGCGATGATCAGTTGCTCGGTGAAGTTCTTCCCGCCGACGGTGATCGTCGCAGCGAAGGCGGACGTCGCGGCAAGGGCGATGGCCGCCGCCGACAAAAGGGTCTTGGCAAGTTTCGGTACGAAAGTCATTTCAGTTCCTCTCTCTTTTCTTGTTATCGCAACGGATTTATCCCTCGTGGAACGAGGTGGTACTGGATCTGGCCGAAAACGAAGTCGACCAGGACCGCAATCAGTGCCGTGGGAATGGCCCCGGCCATCATCATCGGGAGTTCGTCCAGCGCGATCCCGGTGAAGATCAGTTCGCCAAGCCCGCCCGCGCCGATCAGAAAGACCAGTGGCGCCGAGCCGACGCAGATCGCGAGCGCCGTGCGGATGCCGCCGAAGATCACGAAGAGCGCGTTTGGAAGTTCGACGCGCCACAGGACCTGGCGCGGCGTCATGCCCATGCCGGTCGCCGCCTCCACCAGGTGGGGCGGCACCGCGCGCAGGCCGGCATAGGTGTTGCGCACGATCGGAAGGAGGGTGGCGGCCCATAGGCCGAACACCGCGGGCACCGTGCCGATGCCGAGCACCGTCATGGAAAGCGCAAGGATCGCCAGCGTCGGCACGGTGCTGCCGATGTTGAAGACCTGCATCACCATCTCCGAAACGGAGGGGGGGGCGGGGGGGGACGGCCGGGGCCCCCGGGGCCCCGCGGCAGGCGTGGCCGGCCCGCGGGCCGGGGCGACAAGTTCCGGGTGCGGCCGGGCGAGGTGGGGGAGGTCGCCGGAATAGGGGGGGACCCCCCCCGCCATGCCGCTCGACCACAACCAGGCGACCGCGCCCGCCACCACGATCAGCACGAGCACCGGTGCGACCGCGAGACGGCGGCGTTCCTCCGGTGCGGCCAGGATGGCGGGAGAGCTCATACGGTTCCCCCGTGGCCGAGATTGTGCACGATTGAACGATAGCTCATCACACCCGCCATCTTGCCGCCCTCGTCGACGCAGGGCAGCAGCGGCATGTCGTGGGCGAACATCAGCGACACCGCGTGCCGCAGGTCACCGGTGGTCGGCACGGCGCCCTTCACCGGCTCCGCATGATCGCCGACGGCGCCGGAGCGCGCGTCCGCGGCCTGCGCGCTGAGAAGCGATTGCGGTGCGCCGTCCGCGTCGAGCACGAAGGCGGCGGCGCTGCGCGACGAGCGCATGCGTTCCAGGGCGCTCGCGACCGGATCCGAGCTCCGGACCGTGATGAAATCCGTCTCCATGGCGTCGCGCACGGAAATGAGCCTGAGGCGCTTGAGCGCCCGGTCGGAGCCGAGGAAGTCCTCGATGAAGCCGTTGGCGGGACGGGCGAGCAGGTCGTCCGGCGCGGCATACTGTTCGAGCTTGCCGCCGCGGAAGATCGCGATCTTGTCCGCCATCTTCACCGCTTCGTCGAGATCGTGCGAGACGAAGATGATCGTCTTGCGGATCGTCTTCTGCATCTTCAGGAATTCCTCCTGGATGACCTCGCGGTTGATGGGGTCGATCGCGCCGAACGGCTCGTCCATCAGCATGACCGGCGGATCGGCCGCAAGTGCGCGCAGGACGCCGACGCGCTGCTGCTGACCGCCCGAAAGCTCCTTCGGATAGCGCCTGAGAAACAGGTCCGGCTGGAGGCCGACAAGCTCCAAGAGCTCCTTGGCGCGCGTGCGCGACTTGCGGCGGTCCCAGCCGAGAAGGTCGGGCACGACACAGATGTTCTCCTCGACCGTCTTGTTCGGGAACAGGCCGATCTGCTGGATCACGTAGCCTATGGAGCGGCGGAGCTCGATCGGATCGACGGCGCCGGTATCCCTGCCGTCGATGAAGACCTTGCCGCTGGTCGGTTGGATCAGGCGGTTGATCATTTTCATCGTCGTCGTCTTGCCGCAGCCCGACGGCCCCAGCAGCACGCAGATCTCGCCGGTGGGAAGGTCGAGGCTGACATTGTCGACCGCAACGAAAGGATTGTGCGGCGGACCGAAATGTTTCGTCAGATTCTCCAGCCGGATCATTGCGTGGCGTCCCCCTGAATACCGCGTGAGGTGAGAAGGCGCTGTACCAGCGCGAGGAAGAGGTCGGCGGTGATTGCCAGCAGCGAGACGGCAAGCGCACCGGTCACCAGCTGACGGGGATCGGACTGGCTGATGCCCCGCGAAATGAAGGTGCCGAGGCCGCCCGCTCCGATATAGGCCGCAATCGCCGTCACGCCGATGTTCATGACGACGGCGGTGCGCACACCGGCCATGATGATCGGAATGGCGAGCGGGATCTCGACCTGCCGCAGACGTTGCCAGGTGCTCATTCCCATCCCCTTCGCCGCCTCGCGCAGCGCCGGATCGACATTGGTGATGGCGGTGTAGGTATTCCGGATGATGGGGAGCTGCGAATAGAGGACGACGGCCACGACGGCCGGGACATAGCCGATGCCGTGCCCGATCGGCGACAGGAGCGGGATCATCAGGCCGAACAGGGCAATCGAGGGAACGGTGATCATCATCGACGCCAGATAGAGAACGGTGTCGGCCGTGCTCTTCGACTGCGTGATGGCAATGCCGATCGGTACCGCCGTCGCGATCGCGATACCGACCGCCAGGAAGACGATCGAGATGTGCTCGATCGCCCGCGTGCCGATGATGTCCAGATTGTCGATGATGAACCGGACGATCTCCATTCGCTGCGGCCTGCCTGCTGTTGGTAGGGGCCGCCGGAGGTGCGGGCGGGACGTTGAGCGGTGGGGCGCGGGGGCGGGCGGCCCGGCACCGGGCGTGCCGCAACCGGGGGGCGGGCCAGGAGGGCGGCCGCGCCGTGGGTACCTGGGCGCGCGCGGCAATAGAGGCGGTCCGCAAGGTTCAGGATGCCCGTCGGGTGCAGCGCCGGACCGCCGCTGCCGCAGGCATCCTTGACGAGCAGGACATGCAGGCCGAGGTTGATCGCATCCTTGACCGTCGCGTCAACGCAGGCCTCGGTCCACACACCGGCGACCACCAGCCATTCCACGCCGGCCGCGCGCAATTCGCCGAGCAGCGGGCCTTTGCCGAAGGCGCTCGCTTCGTTCTTGACGAGCAGCCGCTCCGATGCGCGCGGAGCGACCTCGGGACAGACCGCCGTCAGCGGATCGTCCCTGTCGCTGAACGCGGAACGCCCATCCGGCCCGGTCGGGTGGAACGGGCGGGCATGGTCGGCGAGATCAACGACATAGGCGCAATGGAAGACGGGGACGCCGTTGTGCCGCGCCGCATCCTGGAGGCGAGCGGCATTGCGAAGGACGCTGTCGTAGCCTTCCACGAGATAGCGCTCGTCGTGGCGATGCTCCTCCTGGAGGTCGATGAAAAGGCTGGCAACCTTCGCACGCTCGATTCGCAACGGCTTCTTCATCAAATCTCCCCGCTCAGGAATTCATCCTCGTAGGGGAAGCGCGACAACAATTCCGTGCCGGTTTCCGTGATGAGGATCTCGTCTTCGAGCTTCACGCCCTCCCGGCCGCCTTTTTCGCCTATATAACTCTCGACGGAAACGACCATTCCGGGCACGAGGTGGCCGTCACGGCCGTAGGTCTCGTAGTCGATCGCATGGGCGATGAACGGCGTCTCGCCATGCATGCCGACACCGTGCATCACCGAGGTGTAGCGCTGGTCGACGAAGCGGTCGGGTATCTTCCACGCCTTTTCTGCGATCTCGCGGAAGGCCATGCCCGGCTTGACGATGCCGATATTGTGCTGAACCTGGTCGTAGGCCATGCGGTAGAGCGACTTCTGGTAGGATGTCGGCTTGCCGGGACCGCAGCGGAAGGTGCGCGAGAAATCGGAATAGTATCCGTAGCAGCCGATCGTATCGGTATCGAGCGCCACCAGCTCGCCGGGCCGGATCTTGCGGCCGCTCGCCTCGTTGAACCAGGGATTGGTGCGCTGGCCGGAGCTGAGAAGGCGCGTCTCGATGAACTCGCCGCCCTGCCGGATGACCTCGTGATACATGATCGCGAAAAGCTCGTTCTCCGCGACGCCCGGCTTGATCGCTTCGCGAACGGCGGCAACCGCCGCCTCCGCGCCGGCCATCGAGACCTGGAGGCACTTGACCTCCTCCGGCGTCTTGACGGCCCTGACCGCGAGGATTTCTCCCTGGCAATCCCTCACCTCGCAACCGCGCTTTTCGAGCGCGAGCGCCTGCAGGTGGCTGCAGCGGTCCATGCCGAGCTTCATCGAGCCGCCGCCGTGCTGCTTGAGCAGTTCGGTGATTTCGTCGGCGAACGGCCCGGCGGTCTCATCGTCCTTGCCGGAAACCGAAGACCAGACCAGCTTGGACGGACGGGCCTCGTCGATCGTGTCGAGCACCATCGAGACATGATAGCTCTGCGGATACTCGAAAAGGACGATCGGGCCTTCCGTGGGAACGAAGAAGTAACGCGTCGAGTTGCGCAGGAAGTAGCCGAACATGTTGCGCGATCCCGTCGCGTAGCGCTGGTTGTAGGGATCGAAGAGGACCACGGCGCCGTAACCGGCCTCGCGCATCCAGTCGCGAAGCTTCCTCAGCCGTCCCTTGCGCAGGGCATCGGCGTCGATGAACGAAGGTTCCGTGTCGGAAAGCCACATGCCGCCGGCCGGATCGGCCGCTGCCGGGTGGCGCATGCGGTCCTTGAAATCCACGTCTTCCACGCTGTCGGGATCGAATACAACAATGCTCATGACGTTCTCCTTTTCCAAGAGAATGGAGAACGGCCGGCGCATGCAATTGTGCGAATTCCGCAGATTCTATGCTGAAATCCGCGCCCGCCCATTATTTCATCCCCGCGATTGCGCGCGGCGCTTCGCCAGCGCGCGAGACGCGGCGGCGCACGCTGTGCGGCACGTATCCGAATCGCGGCTTGAAGGCGCGGGAGAAGTTGGCCGCATTGCCGAAGCCGCAGGCGACGGCGACTTCGTTCACCGGCAGACTGGAATGTGTCAGCATGTCCGCTGCGCGGCCGAGCCTGAGATTGCGGTAATAGGCATTGGGCGGCGTGCCGAGCTCAGCCTTGAAGGAGCGCTCAAGCTTGTCTGGCGAGACGTTGAGGCGGCTGGCCAGGTCCTCGATCCGCAGCACGTCCTCGATGGCATCCTCCATCATCGCCACGGCGGAGAGCACGAGGTCGTCGCGAATGCCGCTGCGGATCCGCAATGTCAGCAGCCGCCGGTCGGCATCCGGCCGCAGCGGACTGTGCATGTACCAGCCGGCGACGCCTTCGGCGAGGTCCGCGCCATAGTCGCGCCGGATCATCTCCAGCATCATGTCGAGACTGCCGATGCCACCGACGGAGGTGAAGCGGCGGCGGTCGATGACGAAGAGGTCGGAGCGCATGTCGAGATGCGGGAAAGCCTCCTTGAAGGCCGGCTGGCTGGTCCAGTGCAGCGTGCAGGCGTGGTCATCGAGCAATCCCTTGCGCGCCAGGAAGAAGGCAGCATCAGCGACGGCACCGAGTTCGGCGCCGGAGCGAAGGTTCTTGCGAATCCACGCCATCTCCTCGCCGGCGACGAGATGCTCGGCGTCGCCCCCGGAACACACGACGATTCGGTCGACTTCCGGCGCGCGGTGGACATGAAAGTCCGGTTCGATGCCGATCCCGTTCGACGCCCTGATCTTTTCGCCGGCCGCGACGGTTATCCAGGAATAGCGGCGTTTGCCGGAGAGCGTGTTGGCCGCGCGCAGGGGCTCGATGACGGAGCTGAAGGCCATCAGCGGGAAGTTCGGAAACATCAAGACCGCAAAGCGGATTTCTTCGGACTCTTTCATCGGCCGTTCTCCAAGCCTATGGCTCCCCTGCCCCGATCTCCCCGCGTCGCTTGACGATGTAGGCATCCAGTTCCTCGCGGATGGCCGGATCGAGCGCCGGCTCCTCGTATTCCCGCAGAGCCTGCTGCCAGACGTCGGTCGCGCGTTCCAGTGTGTCGCGTCCGCCGGCCTCCTGCCAGCTGCCGTAGTTCTGCCAGTTGGAGAGGATCGGCTGATAGAAGGCCGTCTCGTAGCGCGCCATCGTGTGTTCGGAGCCGAAGAAATGTCCGCCGGCCGGCACTGCCTTGATGGCTTCGAAACCGAGGTCGTCCTCGGAGAAGGGCATGGGCGCGAGGAAACCCATCATGTTCTGCAGGATCTCCACGTCGAGCACGAGTTTTTCGTAAGAAGCCGTCAGTCCGCCTTCGAGCCAGCCGGCCGCGTGATAGATGAGGTTGGCGCCGCCCAGGACCGCGCCCCAGGTCGCCATCCCCGTCTCGTATGCCGCCTGGAGATCGACGATGTTGGAGGCATTGGCGTTCGATGTGCGATAGGGAAGCCTGTAGCGCCGCGCGAGCTGGCCGGCGATGATATTCGCCTTGGCGTTTTCGGGCGTGCCGAAGGCGGGCGCGCCGGAGCGCATGTCCACATTGGACGTGAACGCACCGTACATGACCGGCGTGCCCGGATTGACGAGCTGCGCGAGCGTGACGCCGAACAGCGCCTCAGCATTCTGCTGGCAGAGCGCCGCCGCCAGCGTCACCGGCGTCATGGCGCCCATGAGCGTGAACGGCGTGACGGTCACCGGCTGCCCGTGCTCGGCCATCGCGATCAGCCCGTCGGCCATCGCGTCGTCGAAGAGCCGCGGCGAGTTGACAGAGATGATCGTGATGACGCCTGGGGAGTGGCGCATCTCCTCCACACTGATGCCGCGCGCGATCGCCATCATGTTGATGCCGTCGACGGCGCGTCCCCGGCCAATGGCGGTGCAATGGAAGCTGAGATCGCTGAGCGTGATATTCGCGTTGTAGGTATCGAGGTGGCGCGAATTGGCCGGCAGCTCGATCGGCGCGCAGACCTGGTTCCCGAGGATATGGATCGCGTTGAAATAATGGGCGAGCCGCGTGAAGTTCCGGTAGTCGTCCATATTGCCCTGCCGCCGGCCGTTGATCCGGTCATGCACGTTCGGCGGGCCGGCGACGAGGCCGAAGGCCATGGCGTTGCCGCCGATCGTCAGGCGCTTTGCCGGGTTGCGGCTGGTGAGCGTGAAGGAGGACGGCGTGGTGGCGAGCGCCGTATCGACGATGGTCTCGTCGATGCGGATCGTCAGGTTCTCGCGGTCGACGATAGCGCCCGCCTTCTCGAACAGCGCCATCGCCTTTTCGCTCATCACGCGGATGCCGATTTCGGAGAGGATGCGCATCGAGTTGCGATGAAGCGCCTCGATGCGCTCCTCATCGAGAAGCTGCATCGGGGGATAGGTGTTGGCGACCTCCTGCCACGGCAGCTGCGAAATCCCGCCGCCACCCCGGCCTGCCCGCGATCGCCGGCCGCCGCCGCGTCTGTCATTCATCGAGAACTACCTTTCATGGCACCTGTATCCTCCGCCCGGGACAACGAAGATCCCGGTATTGGACACGCACCCTTTTTATGTTCCGCCTCACTGAAACTATGGCCAATACCGCCCCGGTCTTCACACGATAAGTTCGGCGGCAATGACCAAGAAAAACGATGTCATGGCGCATCCGCGTCTTGCGCATCGCGGACCGGCCGGATTAGCCTTGCCCAAACCCCGAAAGGAATCCGGAATGAAGCCGCCGCCGCCCCTGAACTACATTCGCTCCTTCGAGTGCTCCGCCCGGCATCTGAGCTTCACGGAGGCGGCCGGCGAACTCGGCTACACGCAGGCCGCGATCAGCAACCACGTACGCGCGCTGGAGCAATATCTCGGCCACCAGCTCTTCATCCGCTATCCGCGCAGCCTCAAGCTGACGGAAATGGGCGAAGCCTTTCTGCCCACGCTGCGCCAGGCCCTGAACCAGATCGATTTCGCGACGGAAACCGTGCTCGCCTCGGCCCGCAACAAGACCATTGTCATCTCCTGCCCCGCCAGCCTCGCCGAAAACTGGCTGGCGAAGTGCGTCGCCGGCTTCAGCAGGAAACATCCGGACGTGGAGATCCTCCTGCACGGCACGATCTGGGAGGACTCGACGGAGCAGATCGCCGACATCCTCATTTCGATCCGTCGTTTCGACAACCTGCCGTCGCAGGGCCTGCAATTGTGTAACGACCGGCTCGTGCTTCTCTGCGCGCCGCAGCTCGTGCACGGGCAGAACGCGATCAGGGCGCCGGAGGACGTGCTGAAATCCAACTGGATCGCGGTACACGGGCGGCAGGAATTCTGGCAGGACATGGCCGACGCACTAGGCATCGACGCGTCCGCAAACGACAAGCGGCTTTCCACCAACTCCACCAACATCGCGCTCGAAATGGCGGCGAGCGGCGCCGGCTGCATCGTGACGACGCAATCTCTTGCCCGGACCTATGTCGATCGCGGCCTGCTCGTCGAGCCGTTCCAGACCCGCACCAAGAGCGCGTGGAATTACTATCTCGCCGAGGGGCAGGCATCGAAAGGAACAACCGTCGCCAAGGTGCGCGACTGGATCGTCGTCGAGGCGCAGAAGGTGATCGGCTGACCGGCCTGATGCGGCAATGAGCCGAGTTCAGCCTAGCCGAACCCCATCCGGCAACAAAAGAAAATTGCGGGATCAATGACCCCGTTTTATTTGTCCATCCGACGCCGAAAGGGATCGATTTCCCGCTCTCGCCGCCTTTTGGAGGAAACCGGCCGCCCCTAGACTGAGACAAGCCGGCGCAGGTCCGCCGGCAGCAGAGGTCATCGGTTCAAGGCTGGAATTTCATGCGCTCCCATGCTCAAGCGGTCGTCATCGGCGGCGGCCTCATCGGCTGCTCCATTCTCTACCATCTCACCAAGCTCGGCTGGTCCGACGTCGTGCTTCTGGAGCGCAGCGAGCTGACGTCGGGCTCGACCTGGCATGCGGCGGCCAACATCCACGGCCTGCACGACTCCACCAATATCAGCCTGCTCCAGCACTATACGATGGCGCTCTACAAGGAGTTGGAGGTGGAGACCGGGCAAGGTTGCGGCATCTTCCAGCCGGGTTCCCTCTACCTGGCGCAGACCGAGGCGCGCGAACACCAGCTGAGGCTTCAGGAGGCCAAGGCGCGCCGCTACAAGATGAACTTCTACGAGATCGGCCGCGACGAGGCGGAGCGCCTACATCCGCTTGTCGACTTCGACGGCATCCGCTGCATCATGTACGAGCCGGAAGGTGGAAACGTCGATCCGTCCGGGGTGACGATGGCCTATGCGGCGGGCGCGCGCCAGCGGGGTGCAGAAATCCACCGCTTCACGCCGGTCACGGGCACCGAGGCGCAGCCGGACGGCAGCTGGATCGTACGCACGCCGAAAGGTGACATCCGCACCCGATGGGTCGTCAACGTCGCCGGGCTGTGGGGGCGCGAAGTGGCCGCCATGGCCGGGCTCGAGCTTCCGCTGATGCCGACGGAACACCAGTATTTCGTGACCGAGACGATCCCGGAAATCGCTGCGCTCGACCGGCGGCTCCCCTCTGTCGCCGACCGCGACGGCGAATATTACCTCCGGCAGGAGGGGCTCGGCCTGCTGATTGGCGCTTACGAGCGCGACATGCGGTTCTGGGCGGAGGACGGCACGCCGCCCGGCTTCGGTCACGAACTCTTCCCCGACGACCTCGAACGCATCGAGGAGAACATGATGCGCGCCATCGACCGCGTGCCGGTCGTCGGAGCGGCGGGCATCAAGCGCGTGATCAACGGGCCGATGATCTGGTCGCCGGACAGCGCGGTCCTCTTCGGCCCCGTGCCGGAGCTGGCGAACTACTTCTGCTGCAACGGCATCATCCCCGGCTTCTCCCAGTCGGGCGGAATGGGCAAGCTCGCGGCGGAATGGATGATCGAAGGCGAACCGTCGCTCGACATGTTCGGCTGGGACATGGCCCGCTTCGGCCACTGGGCGGGCAAGGCCTTCACCAGGGCGCGCGTGCAGGACCAGTACAGCCATCGTTTCAAGATCCACTTCCCCAACGAGGAGCGCGCGGCCGGACGTCCCGTCCGTACCCGCCCGGCCTACGAGAAGCAGAAGGCGATGGGCGCCGTCTTCGGCTTCAATTTCGGCTGGGAGCATCCGCTCTGGTTCTCCGCCGCCGGCGAGCCGAAGCAAGAGACGACCGGCTTCACCCGCCAGAACTGGTGGGCGCCGGTCGGCCGCGAGGCGCGCATGCTGCGCGAGAATGCCGGCATCATCGACATCTCCAACTTCGCCAAATATGCGGTGAAGGGGCTTGGCGCCGCGGACTGGCTGAATGCGCTCTTCGCCAATCACATGCCGACGGAGGTCGGCCGGTCCTGCCTGACGCCGCTGATCGGCAGGCGCGGCGGCATTGCGGGCGATTTCACCGTGACGAAACTCGCCGAGGACGAGTTCATGATCTTCGGTTCCGGCATGGCTGAACGCTACCACCAGCGGTTCTTCAAGGCTGTTCCGTTGTCCGAAGACACCACCTTCACGTCGATGACCGAGCGTCTCTGCGCCTTCAACGTCGCCGGACCGAAATCGCGCGAGTTGCTGATGCGCCTGACGAACGAGGATCTTGCCAACGGCAGCTTCCCCTTCATGCGCTCCCGCAGGATGAGCGTCGCCGGCATCGATGTCGTCGCCCTGCGCGTCTCCTTCACAGGCGATCTCGGCTGGGAGCTCTACTGCGACACCGGTGAGCAGGTGGCGCTCTACGACGCGCTGCTGGAGGCCGGCAGGGACTTGGGTGCAGGCCCCATCGGCGCACGCGCGCTCACCTCTCTGCGCATCGAAAAAGGTTACGGCAGCTGGAGCCGCGAATATTCACCCGAATACAGGCCGCAGGAAAGCGGCCTCGACCGTTTGATCAAGATCGACAAGGGTGCCTTTCTCAACAAGGACGCCTACGTGAAAATTGCGGCGGAACCGGCACGGCAAAGGCTCTCGATCATCTCGATCGAGGCAGAGGAGGCCGACGCCACCGGCGGCGAACCGATCTTCCTTCCCGATGGAACGCCGGCCGGCCAAGTTTCGTCGGGCGCCTACGGCTATACCGTCGGCATGTCACTCGCCCTTTGTTACATCAATGCCGATTTGGCAAAGCCAGGCGACACGGTGAGTGTCGCCATTCTTGGCCGTCCCCACGGCGCCACGATCCTGGAAAGGCCGCCATTCGATCCGGACGGGACAAGGCTTCGGGTATGAGAGAAGGCTTGCATCCTGCCGCAAGGCGCCCCTATTCGGTGACCGCCTCCGCATAGGCGAACCCGGAAGCAAGCCAGGCATCGACCTGCGCGTTCGCCTAGCCGAGATTCCGTGCTAGAAAATTATAGAATTGTTCGTCGTCTGTACGGGCAACGTTCAGCCTGATGCCGGCCGCGATGGCGTTGCTTTTGTCGAGGCAGAAGACGCTTCCCGGCGCAATGAATATGCTTTCACGGGCGCCACGCCTCGCGAGTTCGATGTCGTCAACGCCGTCTGGCAGCAGCAAATACACGTAATATCCGCCGCCATTGCCGGAAAAGACATTGTAGCCCTGGCGCTCAAGCCTTTGAATGACCCGAACGGCCGCCGCATCGATCCTGTTGGCCAAGCGTTTGAGGTGGCGGTCATAGTGACCTTCCACCAGCAGCCTGTGTATCAGCCGCTCGATATGGCCGGAGCTGTTCACCGTGGTCAGCATCTTGAGTTCGGCGAGCGCGCTTATCCGTTCGCGGCTGCCGACGATAAAGCCGGTGCGCAGGCTGGCCGAGAGCGTCTTCGAAAACGTCCCGACGGACATGACGCGATTGAGTTGGTCAAGCGTCACCAGTCGACTCGGCACACGGGGTACGAGATCGGCAAACGGGTCGTCCTCAACGATCGTGACATTGTGCACGGCCGCAGCATTCAGGAGCGCATGAGCCACCGGCAGGCTGGTGGAACTGCCGGTCGGATTGTGGCCGATCGATTGCGTGAAGAACAATCGCGGGCGTTCGGCCGCGGCTTTGGCGACAAAGTCACTCACATCCGGACCATCTGGCGTGCGCCGGACGCCAAGCATCCGCACCTGAGCCAGCTTGAGTTTGGCGAAAAGCGGGTAATACCCCGGCTCGTCAACGAGGACGACATCACCGGGCGAAAGAAAGGCGCGCACGATGAGGTCCAGCGCATGATTGGCGCCGAAGGTCAGGAGGATTTCATCCTCGGAGGCTTGCAAATGCTGTCCAGCGAGACGCCTCGAAATTTCCGAGCGCAAGGCAGGAAATCCAAGCGCCGAACCATAGGCATCCGCGCCGGCAGCGTTGCTGCGGGAAAACAGGCCGAGATGGCGCTTGATCTCCGACTCCTCCGTCCATGACGGCGGCGGCCGGCCGTCTCCCACGCGGATTTCGAAATTCTCTTCGAGCTGGGCATTCAAAAGCGAGGCGATGTCCACAGCCTCCGCGACATGCCGCGGCCGGCCGTTTCGCCTGGCCTCCTGCGGCATGCGGACCTCGAAGCCGGATCCCGGCCGTGACGCCGCATAGCCGGATGCGACAAGCCGGTCATAGGTCTCGATAACCGTGTTCTTGGAAACGCCGTGATAATCCGCCGCCTTGCGAATGGACATGAGCCGGCTGCCGACAGGCATCCGGCCCTTCAGGATTTCCCCGCTCAGTTGTGCAGTCAACCTGTCGACCAGCGTTCCAGACTGCTTGATCTCGTCATCAAACGCCGCCACCCTCACCTCCCGCATGGGTACAGTTTGGAAACAATTTTTCTATTTCGTACCTTTCCAACGGTATCAAAATTGCTGATGTTCGGGCAAGAGGAAGAATTCATGGGAGGCGGCATTGGCCGGAGTACAAGAGGACGGAGCGCGCTCCGTCAATTCGCGTCTTGAAAATCTGCGCAACCTGACGCCGGCGGAACGCATGGCGCGGGTGGCGGATGCGACGGCGCTTAGTGACGCCGACCGCCATGCCTTCGGCCGCGGCGGCCTGCCGATCGCAATCGCCAACGGCATGATCGAGAACGTCATCGGCACGTTCGAACTGCCGATCGGCATCGCCACCAACTTCACCGTCAACGGCAGGGATTACCTCGTGCCGATGGCGGTAGAGGAACCCTCCGTCGTTGCCGCGGCGTCCTACATGGCAAGGCTCGCCCGCGCCGGCGGCGGCTTCGTCACCTCCAGCACCAGGCCGCTCATGCGCGCCCAGATACAGATTCTCAACGTCACCGATCCGCACGGCGCCCGGGCGCGCATCCTCAGCGAGCGCGCCAACATCATCGCCGCCGCGAATACCAGGGACAAGGTGCTGATCTCGCTTGGCGGCGGCTGCCGCGATATCGAAGTGCATGTCTTCGACGACACGCCAGTCGGGCCGATGCTTGCCGCACACCTAATCGTTGACGTTCGCGATGCCATGGGCGCCAACACCGTCAACACCATGGCCGAGGCGGTGGCGCCTTTGATCGAGAAAATCACCGGCGGCGTGGTACGCCTGCGCATCCTCTCCAACTTTGCCGACCTCCGCCTGGCGCGCGCCATGGTGCGGCTCTCGCCCGAAACGCTGAAGACCGAAGAATACGACGGCGAGCGCATCGCGCGTGGCATCGTCGAAGCCTGCGCCTTCGCTATCGTCGACCCCTATCGTGCCGCAACCCACAACAAGGGCATCATGAATGGCATCGACCCTGTTGTCGTCGCCACCGGCAATGACTGGCGCGCGATCGAAGCCGGCGCGCATGCCTGGGCGGCGCGCAGCGGCCGTTACACCTCGCTGACCAGATGGGAAATCGATACGAGTGGCCATCTCGTCGGCACGCTGGAAATGCCGATGGCACTCGGCCTCGTCGGTGGCGCCACCAAGACTCATCCGGCAGCGCAGGCCGTGCTGCACATCCTAGGCGTGACATCGGCACAGGAACTGGCCGAAGTCACAGTCGCCGTGGGTCTCGCGCAGAACATGGCAGCGCTGCGGGCGCTGGCGACCGAAGGCATCCAGCGCGGCCATATGGCGCTGCATGCCCGCAACATTGCCATCGTCGCTGGCGCCGAGGGCGATGAAATCGAAACGATCGCCGCTTCGCTTTCCGGCAACCATGACGTTCGCGTCGACAGGGCGAAAGAGCTGCTGGAGGCCATGCGGGCAGAGAAGGCTTAGAGCAATTCCAGCAAAAGTGCGGAACGCGGTTTCGCGTCCGGAATTGCGTAAAACAATAGAGATGGAGCGGTTTCACTGTTCGGAGAAAAGCGACCTTGCTCCAGGCGTCACGGCAATTTGACCATGGGGAGCGAGAGCTTGAACAAAGCGACATATTGGACGGCTTTTCATCTGACCGGATCTGCGGCCTCATCAGCCGCTTAGCAGCATATCCGGACTCTGGGAGGAGCAGATGGCAGATTTGAACGAACTCAATATTTGGCAAAGCCGCCGGTCCGGCCCGCTGGCGGGCGTGACGGTCCTCGACATCACGCGCGTCGTCGCAGGTCCCTTCTGCTCGATGCTGATGGCCGATCTCGGCGCGACCGTCATCAAGGTGGAACATCCGGACGAGCCCGATTATGCACGAACCTTTCCACCCTTCGTTTCTTCGGACGAGGAGCAACTAAGTGCCTTCTTTGCCCAGTACAACCGCAACAAGCTGGGTATAACCCTCAACCTCAAATCGCCGGACGGCAAGGCGCTTTTGTGCAAGCTCGTCGCCAAAGCGGATATCCTTGTCGAGAACTTTCGCCCCGGAACCATGGACAGGCTCGGCCTCGGTTTCGATACTCTACGCGAAATCAATCCTCGGCTCGTCTATACCGCCATCAGCGGCTACGGCCGCACCGGCCCGAACGCTTCAAAGCCCGCCTATGACAACACCGGGCAGGCCGCCGGTGGACTCTGGTCGATGAACGGCTATCCGGACCGCCCGCCTGTTCGCGTCGGCACGATCATCGGTGACCTCGCCGCCTCCCTCTATGCCGCGATAGGCACGGTGGCCACCCTGCGGGAAGCGGAGCGGACCGGCAAGGGCCAGGTCGTCGACGTATCGCAGCAGGACTCCGTTCTGACACTCACCGAGAATGCCGTGGTGCGCTACACCACGCAGCAGGAGGTCGCCTCGCCGCTCGGCAACGACCATCCCTTCGTTCGTCCCTACGGCCAGTTCCCCTGCAAGGACGGCTACGTGTTCTTCGGCGGTTATACCGACAAGTTCTGGGCGATCACCTGCGCGATGTTCGGAGAGCCGGACAAGGCGACGGATCCTGAAATCGACACGATGGAAAAACGCTTCGACCCCGTTGTTGCGGAAACCAGGGTGAAGCCGCTGCTCGACCGCTGGTTTTCGGCCTACACCAAGGCAGAGCTGGAGGAGATGGCTGGCGACAAGGTGCCGCTCAGCGCCATCAAGACGATCCCTGAAGTGGTCGAGGATCCGCATATCGCTGCCCGGAACATGATCGTCGACGTACCGGTCGCCGGCAGGATGATCGGAATGTTCGGCCTGCCCATCAAGCTGTCCGGGCGTGAGGAGGAACCCAACGAAAAAGCCCCCTCACCCGGCGAGCACAACGGCCTGGTATTTTCGAGGCTCCTCGGCATTGCCGAAGACGAGCTCGAAAGGCTGAAGGCGGCGGGGGCGGTCTGATGGCGATCGAGTACAGCAAGGACGGCGCCGTCGCCACGATCCGTTTCAACCGGCCGGACAAGCTCAACGCGCTGACGCTTTCCATGTACGACGATCTCGGCCGTGCCTTTGCCGAAGCCGGCCACGACGATACCGTCAATGTGGTGTTGCTGACCGGGGCCGGCGAGCGGGCCTTCTGCGTCGGAGCCGACCTGACGGAATCCATCCCGGCGTTGGCAGAAGGCCGCTTCGATATTTCCGAATGGGACCCCGCGCATCTGAAGGTCGACGGTTTTTTCAAGCCGGTCGTCAGCGCCATTCGCGGGCTTTGCCTCGGGGGCGGTTTCGAGATCATGCTGGCAACCGATATCCGTATTGCCGCACGCGACGCGCAATTCCAGCTCCCCGAGGCGGGCCACGGCTTCGTTCCGGCAGGAGGCACGCTGGTCCGGCTGGTGCGGCAGATCGGTTATGCGCATGCCATGGAAATCATGCTCACGGCGGAGCGCTTTTCGGCCGCCGACATGCTGGCGCGCGGCGTCGTCAATCGTCTCGTCGATGCCGCGGATGTGGAATCCGTCGCAACGGACATCGCCGGCCGTGTCGCCCGGCTGAGCGCCAGCGCCGTGCAGACCATCAAGGAGGCGGCCCTGACGCTTCAACACCTGCCACTCAAGGACGCTTTCCGGCAGGAGGCGGTCCTCGGCCAGCGCGCCTTTACCAGCGATGACGCCCGCCGCGGACTCGATACGTTCGCCACCAGAGGAAACCGGAAATAATGGCCGCGTCCGATACAATCCTCAAGCGGGCACCACGCAAGTCGCTTCGTCACGTCGTCCTCACGCAGGAGCTGATCGTGGTTGCGGTTTCGGTCGTTTTGTTCGTGTTCTTCGCCGTTGCCCTCGACGGTTTCCTCAGCAGCGGCAATATTCTCAATTTCATCCGCAACGTTGCCATTCTCGGCATGCTCAGCCTGGGCATGGCCGTGGTGGTGATCGGCCGCGGCGTCGACCTGTCGCTCATTGCGGTGATGGCCGTCTCGATGACGCTGGCGATCGTGCTGGCCAACAAGGGGTACGGTTTTCCGATGGCGCTTGCCGCCGGGCTGCTCTTCGTCGTCGCGGTGGCGGTCGTCATGGGCTTCCTGATCGCCTATGTCGAAATCCCGGCCATCTTCGCGACACTCGCCGTCTCGGCGATCGTTTACGGCATGGGCCGCGGCGTCATTGCCACGCTCGATGTCAACAACGTGCCCGACGGGCTCGACTGGTTCATCTTCCTCGGCCGCGGCAGCCTGTTCGGTATTCCCATGCCGATCTGGATCTTTGCCGTCACGGCCCTGCTGCTCAGCCTGTTCCTGCGCAAGACGGGGCTTGGCCGCTTCATCTATGCGATCGGCGACAATATCTCCACGGCACGCATCACCGGCATCCCGGTGCGGCCGATGATCATCCTCCAATACGTCATCGCGGCCGTCATGGCGTTCCTTGCCGGCTGCGTCACCGCGGCCTCGATCGCGAGCATGAATATGCGCATGGTCAACTCGACGCTGATCTACGACGTGCTTCTCGTGGTCATCCTCGGCGGCATTGGCCTCACGGGCGGCCGCGGCGGCGTTCGCAACGTGCTGGTCGGCACCGTTCTGATCGGCCTTCTGCTCAACGGCATGACCATTCTCGACATCTCTTTCATCGTCCAGAACCTGGTCAAGAGCACCGTGCTGCTCTGCGCCCTGATCGTGGATGCGATTCTCAACCCGCGCGACGAGCAGACATCGCAGCAGGGAGACATTTGAACCGGACATCATCTTAACTGGGAGGATAAACGTGATGATCAGGAAACTGGCATATGCAGCATTGGCAACGGGGCTCTTCTTCGGCGCGGCCCAGGCCCAGGAAGGCATGATCGATGCGCTGAGACAACCTACGCTCGGTGCCCTCAAAGGCAAGAAGGTCGTATTCGTGCCCATGTCGATGAGCTTCGACCTGCCGGAGGGTTGGGCTGCGATCATGAAGAAGGAGGCGACGCGCCTCGGCTACGAACTCGACATTCGCGACGCCAATTGGTCGACCGATACCGGAACACGCGCGCTGACGCAGGCCATCACCGAGAAGCCCGACCTCATCATCGTTCAGAACTTCGACGTCGCCTCGTATGCGCGTACGCTGAAGAAAGCCGAGGATGCGGGCATCAAGGTCGTCCAGGTCAACATGAAGTCCAGCTATCAGACGGATGCCTTCGTCGGTGCGGATTGGTACGGCATCGGTGAGTATGCCGCCAACCGCATGGTCGAACAGTGCGGCAAGGACAGCGGCAAGAGCGGCAAGATCGCGCTGATCCAGGGACCTGCCACCGCCGCGGCGAGCGTCTATCAGCTCAACGCCATCACCGAAACACTGAAGGACCACAGTGACATCGAGATCGTCTCCAGCCAGACCGGCGACTGGGACCAGTCCAAGGCGCGCGGTATCGCGCAGACGGTCATCCAGCAGCATCCCGACCTGTGCGGCATCATCGGCTTCTGGGACGCGATGGACGCCGGTACCGGCGCGGCGATCAAGGAATCCGGCAAGGACATCTATCTGATCACTTCCGGCGGCGGCAACAAGACTGCCTGCCAGGGCGTGGAAAACGGCACGTTCAACGAGGTCGTCTCCTATGACGTCGAGGGACAGGGGCGCGACCTGAACAACACGATCAAGGTGTTGCTGCAGTCGCCCGAGCCGGCCGGGACGCTGAAATTCGCGCTCTATACGCCCAACAAGATCATCAGCAAGGAAACCATGTCTCCCACCAGCTGCTGGGACCTCGACCTCCTGAAGAAGTAAGCTCCCAAGGCGCCGGCCATCGCGCATGCGCGATGGCCATTCTCCGCAGTTTTTACCCAAGGGTTTTCACATGGAAGCGCTCGAGCGGCTGTATTTCCGTTATTTCCCAGAAAAAATACTCGGCGAAGTGCTCACCAAAAGGTGGAGCGACAACGCCGTGCCGGTTTTCGCCACGCTGCTGGTCATTGGGTACTTCCTGTTCCAGAATCCGCATTTCTTTACTTTTTCGAGCATGGTCGAAACCTCCAGACAGCTTTCGGAATTCTCGCTGGTGGTCGTTGCCATGGGCATCGTGCTACTTGCCGGCGGCCTCGATCTGTCGGTCGGCAGCGTCTTCGCGCTCGCCAACATCACGGCGCTCATCTGCATGAACCTGCTTGGCTGGCCGGTATGGGCCAGCGTGCTGGCGACGCTCACCGTCGGCGGGCTGTGCGGAGCGATCAACGGCTTCCTCATAGGATACCTGCGAATCCGCGCGTTCCTGACGACGCTGGTGACGCTGATCATCATCCGGTCGATCGTCGATATCATCATCCTTCGCTACGCGGTGCAGATCTCGGCCGGTTTCCCGGAATCCGACCTCTGGTTCTTTCTCGGCGAGGGCAGCATCCTCGGCATGCCCGTCTCCTTTCTCGTCGCCGTCATCGTTGTCGGCCTCTGGCATGTGGTTCTGACGCGCGCCCGCGCCGGCTGGCACATCAGCGCGGTCGGTGGTGGACGCCGTTCGGCCTACAACGCCGGCCTCGACGTAAAATTTACCGTCTTCATGACCTATGTTTGGTCGAGCCTGCTTGCGTCGCTTGCAGGACTGTTCTTCGCCGCCCGACTCAACAGCGCCGGCTCGGATACCGGCGTCGGCCTCGAAATCGCCGCGCTGACAGCCGCCGTGCTCGGCGGCAATTCCCTTGGCGGCGGGCGGGGATCGGTCATGAAATCCGTCCTCGGCGCAATCGTCGTCCTCGTCCTCACCGACAGCATGGTACGCGTGGGCATTTCCGGCGGGATCAGTTCGATGATTCTCGGCATCATTCTGCTGCTGGTCGTGGCAATCGACGTGCGATGGCTCAAGAACCGCCACAAGATCCTCAACAAGGTCTATGTCTCGCCCGCCTATTTCCGCCTGGCCGACCTACCGGAAACCGACGCCGGATCGGGCAGCCCCTACGCGCTCAACGACCGCCTCAAGGACGTCACGCTCATCGGCAGGGGGGAGATCGAAGGCCCCGAAGACGTCATCTTCGACCGCAGCGACAACCTCTATTGCCCCAACCGGCATGGCGACATCATTCGCTTTCTCGCACCGGACTACAAACGCTGGGAAGTCTTCGCCCATATCGGCGGCCATCCGCTTGGCATGGCTTTCGATGCGGCGGAAAACCTCAATGTCTGCATCGGCGGCATGGGGCTCTATCGGATTTCGCCCGATCGCACGGTGAGCAAGCTGACTGACGAGACCAAGCGCACGCTGTTGTCGGTCATCGACGATTCCCGTCTCAAGCTTGCCGACGACCTTGACATCGCCCCGGACGGCCGCATCTTCTTCTCCGAGGCGACAATCCGCTACGACATGCACGACTGGGCGACCGACGCACTGGAAAGCCGGGGCAACGGCCGGCTCATCTGCTACGACCCGCGGGACGGTTCGACGCAGACCATCCTGCGCGACCTGCAGTTCCCAAATGGCGTATGCATGGCAGGCGACGGGCAGTCTTTCCTTTTTGCCGAAACCTGGGGGTGCCGCATCAACCGCTATTGGTTCGACGGGCCGAAAAAGGGCACGTGCGAACCGGTGATCGGCAACCTGCCGGGCTATCCGGACAACATCAACCGTGCGTCGGACGGCAATTTCTGGGTCGCGCTGGTCGGCATGCGCACACCTGCCCTCGATCTGATGCTGCGCATGCCAAGCGTGAGAAAACGAATGGCCAAGCGCGTGGCGCAGGACGAGTGGCTGTTTCCCAACATCAACACGGGCTGCGTGCTGAAATTCGGCCAGACCGGCGAAATCCTCGAATCTTACTGGGACCTTGGCGGAAAGAACCATCCGATGGTGACATCCATGCGCGAGCACAAGGGCTATCTGTATCTCGGTGGCCTCTACAATGACCGTATCGGCCGCCTGAAGCTGCCCAATGCCGATCCGCTCTGGACCTCGCAGACGTTCTACTGGGGAGACAAGCCATGAAGGGCGTGTTGCGCAGCATCGTCCAGCGCCTGACCGGCGGGAGCGGCGAATATTCCATCACCGTGCCTGTTATGGACGGGGCCTTGAAGCCCAACAACTATCTCGACCGCCTGCCCGCCGTCGGCGCGCTGGAGGAGCCCGACAACCTGGTGAGCGACGGCGTCACCGCTTACCTCACGTCCGGCCCGACCCTGTACCGCGTCGACCAGCTTGGCGCGATGACGGCAACGGCACGCGAGACGGCGTCCGTCACCTGCCTCGCCCTGTCTCCCTCGGGCGCTCTCGCCATTGGCCTCGCCACCGGCGGTCTGCGAATTCTGGGCGGCAGGCATGACGGCAAGGTCTTCGGCATCGATGACAGGGCTCGGATCGGCGCGCCTACGGCTGCAGTTTTTGCCGATGACGATACCCTGATTGTCTGTAACGGCTCGGCGGTCAACCCGGCCACCGAGTGGCGGCGGGATCTGCTCGGCCTCGGCCGGACCGGATGCGTGGTCAAGGTCGATCTGGCCGGCGGCGCCGCCAGCACGATTGCCGATCGCCTCGCCTGGCCGTCCGGCGTCTCATTGGCGGGCGGCGGCGCGGTCGTGGTGTCCGAAGCTTGGCGCCACCAGCTGATCAACCTGCGTCTGGACGGGACGGCTGGAAGGGTGACGCTCGCAGATCTGCCTGCCTATCCGGGACGGATCGCCGCAGCGGCCGGCGGCGGATACTGGCTCAGCCTGTTTGCCGTGCGCTCGCAGTTGCAGGAATTCGTGCTGCGCGAGCCGCGCTATCGCCGCGAGATGATGGCCTCCATCGATCCCAAATACTGGATCGCGCCGTCGCTCTCCTCCGGCAAGAGCTTCAAGGAACCCCTGCAGGCGGGCGGCGTCATCTGGCTCGGGATACACAATCCCTGGGCACCGACGCGGTCCTATGGCTTGGTGGCGCGGCTCGACGAGCAGTTGCAACCGGTCTGGAGCGCACACAGCCGCGCCGATGGCGAGCGGCACGGCATCACCTCCGTCGCCGAACTGGCCGGCCGCGCCCTCGTCACGGCGCGCGGCAGCAACGAGTTGCTTGCAATGGACCATGCCGAACTCGAAGAACCACTCGATCTCCATATCCAGGCGGAGGCCGCCCGATGAACCCGATCGTCGAACTGAAGGGCGCAACCAAGGATTTTCGCGGCATCGCCGCCTTCTCCAATGTCGATTTCCGGCTGGAGCCCGGCGAGATCCACGCCCTGCTGGGCGAGAACGGAGCCGGCAAATCCACGCTGACCAAGGTCATCGCCGGCGTCTACACGCTTTCCAGCGGCAAGCTGTTCGTCAACGGTGAGGAGGCCAAGCTGGCTACGCCTGCCGAAGGCTTGGCGCATGGCATCGCCATGGTCTATCAGGAAAACAGCCTGGTGCCTTCGATGTCGGTGGCACAGAACATCTATCTCGGCAACGAGAAGTTCCTCAACCGCCTGCGCGGCATCTACATTTCCGCGCAGCAGTTTCTCCAGTCGCTCAATTTCCATGTCGACCCTTCGGCCATCGTCGGTTCGCTCGGCGCGGCACAGAAACAGATGGTCGAGATCGCCCGCGCCGTCCATCACAAGGCCAAGGTCATCATCTTCGACGAGCCGACCGCGACGCTGACACCGGAGGAAAAAGGCTACTTCTTCAAGCTTATCCGAAAGCTGAAAGAGGATGGTGTCTCCATCATCTTCATCAGCCATGCGCTGGAAGAGGCGCTTATGATCGCCGCCCGCACCCCCATCCTGCGTGACGGCCAGGTCGTGGCATCCGATGTCCCCGCCGGCTTCGACCGCCAGAAGATCATCCACCACATGGCCGGCCGGACGCTGACCGACGACATCTACAGCGACCGCCAGCGACCGCCACGCAAGCGCGGCCGCAAGATCGTCTCGGTCGAGAATCTTTCCATGGGAAAAATGGTCCGCAACACCTCCTTTTCACTTTATGCCGGCCAGATCACCGGCATTTTCGGCCTCGTTGGTTCCGGCCGTACCGAAACGCTGAAAGTGGTCTGCGGCGTGCTCAAGCGCGACTTCTTTCACGGGGGTGAGATCAAGATCGACGGCGAGCCCAAACGCTACCTGGTGCCGGCGCCGGCAGTGCGCGATGGCGTGGTCTATGTCACCGAGGAGCGCAAGGCCGAGGGCTTTTTCGAGACCATGAGCATTGCCGAGAACATCTATATGGGCAAGATCGGCGGCGAGGCGTTCGGCGGCTTTCGCACGGTGTCGATACGCGAGGCGCGGCATTCGGCCGAGATCTGGCGCAAGCGGCTCAACATCCGGGCCATCGATCCGGACGCCAAGGTCATCGAACTCTCCGGCGGCAATCAGCAGAAAGTCGTCATCGCCAAGGCGCTGGTGCAGACGCCGAGGTTGGTGATCTTCGACGAACCGACTCGCGGCGTGGACGTCGGCGCCATCGCCGAGATCCACGCCTTCATCAACCAACTGGCCGACGAGGGGATCGCCGTCTGCGTCATTTCCTCGTATCTGCCGGAAATCCTGGCGCTTTCCGACCGGATCCTGATCGCCCGGAAGGGTAAGGTTGTCGAGGAGATGGATCGGCGCGTTGCGACCGAAGAAGCCATCATGTATGCCGCGGTGCATTGATGGTAGATGTCACCGTCGTCGAAGTCGGCCCGCGCGACGGGCTGCAGAACGAGAAGCGGATCATGCCGACCGATGAAAAGCTGGCCCTGATCGCCCTTTTGCGCGCCGCGCGCCTGCCGCGTCTGGAGATCACCGCCTTCGTGTCACCGAAATGGGTCCCGCAAATGGCCGACCACGAAGCGGTTGTGCGCGGCACGCCATCGGCAGACGACCTGATACGGTCGGTTCTGGTGCCCAACGAGCGCGGCGCACAGGCGGCGCTGGCGATCGGCGTCGAAGAACTTGCCGTGTTCACCAGCGCCTCCGAGAGCTTTGCGCGGAAGAATATCAATTGCTCGATATCGGACAGCATCGAGCGCTTTGCGCCGGTTGCCGAACTCGCGCGGCAGAATGGCGTGCGTCTGCGCGGCTATGTGTCCTGTACGGTGGAATGCCCGTATGAAGGCCCGATCGCACCCCAGGCAGCCGCGGATGTCGCCGTCGCCCTTCTTGAACTCGGCTGCGTCGAAGTCTCGCTGGCCGATACGATCGGCCGCGCCACCCCTTCGGGTGTCGGTGCCATGCTGAAGGCGGTCACGGCAAGGCTCCCGCCTGCTCAACTCGCCTGCCATTTCCACGATACGTTCGGCCACGCGCTGGACAATGTCGATATCGCACTCGCCCACGGGATCGGCATTTTCGACAGCGCAGTCGGCGGTCTTGGCGGCTGCCCCTATGCGCCGGGAGCCGCGGGAAATCTCAGCACGTTGCCGCTCGTGCGGTATCTCGAAAACCGGGGGCTTTCGACGGGCGTCGATATTGCAAGGCTCCAGGACGCCGAGACGTTTGCGACCCGTCTCCGCACCTGAAATCGGCGGAGCGGACCGGCGAACCTCCCGGCCCGTTCCGCCTCGATCAAAGCCGACCCGCCGCCACGATCCGTTTGAGAAAGGCCTGAGTGCGCTCCCCCTGCGGTTCGTTGAAGATCTGCTCCGGCGGCCCCTCTTCATAGACCTTGCCCTCGGCCAGGAAGCAGACCTTGGTCGCCACTTCGCGCGCAAAACCCATTTCATGGGTTGCCAGGACCATGGTCATGCCATCGGCAGCGAGGTCGCGGACAATGTTGAGCACTTCCGACACGAGTTCGGGATCCAGCGCCGAGGTAATCTCGTCGAGCAGCATGATCATCGGGCCCATGGCAAGCGCGCGAACGATGGCAACACGCTGCTGCTGGCCGCCGGACAGGCTGTCTGGATAGACATTCGCCTTCTGGCCGAGCCCGATGCGCTCCAGCAGGTGGCGCGCCTGGACCTCTGCATCCTTTGCATGCTGGTTGAGCACCTTGCGCGGCGCCAGCGTGATGTTTTCCATCACCGTCATGTGCGGGAACAGGTTGTAGCTCTGGAACACGATGCCGACATCGCGGCGCAGCGCATTCACGTCCACGCCGGGCCCGCTCACACGGTCGGAATGGATGAGGATCTCGCCCGATCCGATCGGCTCCAGCCCGTTGATGCAGCGCAGAAGCGTGGATTTGCCGCAGCCCGACGCACCGATGAGGCACACGACCTGATGTTCCTCGACATCGAGCGTCAGTCCGTCGAAGACCCGATAGGAGCCATAGGCCTTGGATATGTTCTTGATTTCCAGAATAGGCATCGATGTCAG
>Ga0066256_1001320_pt1 | contig 35729 bp, 32 predicted proteins | sample ThiBio_1000_biof_FD_87107 | JGI IMG/M metagenome (GOLD analysis project Ga0066256, IMG submission 87107) | Wastewater bioreactor microbial communities from Cape Town, South Africa - Thiocy_expt_1000_biof (version 2) | ecosystem: Engineered > Bioreactor > Thiocyanate-remediating >... | reverse complement strand
TTTCATGCGAACAAGAAGAGCAAATTCTTGGCATGAAGCGCGGGCAGAATCTTTGCGTTCATGTCGGTACCTATTGCTCCCAAAAAGTCCTTGGTGTCTGCGTGCAGAAGAAGCAATCGCACTGCTGCTTCAACTCCCGTATCGCACGATTGATCGCCGCTTCCGGGCGATCTCAGCTTGGCAAATCCTGGGGGAGCCCCCAAAGCCCGGATTGCGGTGGCCTAACCTCTACCGAACTCCAGAGTATCGACTTTAGCTTGATCGACTTTTCCAGCGTGGTGGCGGATGTGAAAGCCAGCGTCAAAATTTCGGACTACGCGATCGACCGTGCCACGACAAAGATCAACAGCTACTACGCCACGCCTTAAATTGATTGGAATGAAAGGCGATCATGAAGTCATCTTTGTCACTAACCATATTCAGAACATGAATCGGACAATCGTAATGCTGCTTCTAACTCTTCTCGGATCCAGCCTTGAATCCGTGGCTGCTCCGACGCTACCTGAGACAGCCAATGTGCGAGGCTTGTTACTTGCGGCCATTGACTCACGGGACGGGACCGCCCAAGCCTGGCTCATCGGTGATATGGCTCAGAAGCTTAAGAGCGACACGAAGGCGCCTCCGAACACGCGGGTCAAGGCATCCGTAACGACAGTGCAGGTTATCCGGCCCGGCTGTAAGCGGTTGAGGCTGGTGCTTGGCATGCCAGACCACAAAATGAGAACGGTGAATGGCACGATGGAGCCGTTCAGCATGTTCTACGAACTCAATCTATGCAGGGATGGCCAGCCGCCACAGGTTTCGCCTGTCGGGACGGGAGAGGTACGTTGAAGCGACTGATTGCCCTGCTTGCTGCAGCAGCTTTGTTGATAAGCCAGGCAGCGCTTGCCATCACCGACTCGGGCCCTGTAAATAAAGGCTGGTGGGACGATACACCGTGGCAAAACCCGGAGCGCGGGTTCAACTGGTATCCGCCGGACGCACCGCTGGTGAAGAAGGACAAGAAGGCTGATGCCAAGCCGAAGTCCATCAAGGTAATGACAACGATGGAGGATCTGCAGAAGGAGTTGGCCAGGCTAAAAGACTTGGCCATCATGCAGCCCACCCAAGCGAACGTGCGCAGTTACCTTGAAGCGCAGACCTATGTGATGGACAAGAGTTCGGTCTTCGCTGATACCGCACGCCGCGTGGTATGGGCCACACCATCGGTTGACTACAACAACCGGTCACCGACGGCCACCTTCGCCCAGCTCAACAAGAAAGATATGCGGCGTGAGGCGCAGGAGCGGACCCTGGCCGAGCTGTCGCGAGACTACGGTCTGATGTTTTTCTTCCGGTCGGACTGCCCCTACTGCCATCAGCAAGCGCCGGTGTTGCGCCTGCTGGAACGAAATTATGGCTTGCCCGTGATGGGCGTCAGCATGGACGGTGGAACCCTCCCCCAATTTCCTGACGCCAGGCGCGATAACGGCATCTCGATGACCGTGAGCAATGGCCAGGGTATCCAGATGGTGCCCGCGCTGTTTCTGGTTCATCGAGAAACCCGGCAGGCCGTGCCGATCGGAAGCGGCGCGCTGGCGATTGATGAAATTGTCGAGCGTATCCGCGTGTTGACCCGCACGCAGCCTGGCCAAGAGTTCTGAACAAGGAGCCCATCATGAAAATCAGCACACGTCTGAAGCCCGTCTCCCTCATGCTGGCCCTGAGCCTGGGACTGGCCGTTCCTGCCACGACCTCGCTCGCGTCCGGGTCTGACTGGATGAACGACTACTTCAATTCCGCAGGGGCGGCGATGAATGTCACGCCTTCTGCTGTGTATGAGTCGCAGGGACAAACGACGATGGCGCTGGGGGGCTTCTCTTACCGCGCGCCGCAGCGCGCCACCAATCTCTTCAGTTTCTCCCCGCCAGGCTACAAAGCCGGCTGTGGCGGGATCGACGCCTGGCTCGGAGCCTATGGCTTCGTCAACATGGATGCGTTCGTTAATGCGCTGCGAAACATCGGGCAGAACGCCGTGGGCTACTTCTTCCAGCTTGCCCTCAAAACCATGGCTCCCGAGATCGATGGGCTGCTGACCGACCTGTCGAAGACGATGAATCAGCTCAACCAGTTCCAGATCGGCAGTTGCCAGGCGATCAAACAGTATGTCGGTACCACGCCGGATACCCGGAACATGGATATGGAGCAGCGTGCCCAGGTCTTCGGCTCGGCACTCACCGGCTCCTATGGATCGTTCTTCAATGCCAAGGAAGACACCCAAACCAGTCCGGCGAACACGAAGTCCGCCTATGACGCGGCATGCACCGTGAATGCAGCGCTATGCCTGGACAGCGCGGGGAAACCGATACTGAAATCGGATTTCAACCTCGTTTACGACGCCCTTGAACGTGCGGGCGGGTATTCCAATGAAGAAATCGAACTGTACATTTCGCTCTTTGGGACTATCACCTTCCTCAGGAATAGTAGCGACATTGCCAGCGGCTTCACCACGGAATATTTCAAACCAACCATCACGTGGGAGGATTTCTTGGGGCCGTTGTCCGGTACGCACACCATAAGGGTCCGTGAGTGCCCGTCCGGTTCTGATTGTCTTCCCTATGCCTCGGCTACGGACGAAGGGACACCCCGTACAACCGTGGGGATGACGGCAATCGTGTATGAACAACTGAATAAGTTGAAGGATGCCATTGTCACCAGAGCAGCGCTGACGGACCCGAAAGCGCTACAGGTGATCGCCATGACCAGCACGCCGATTTATCAGATGATCGCCCAGTCCATCCACAGCGGCCGTGGCTCGACGATTGTTGCCGATCGCATCATTGATGGCTTCTCGGAAGCGATCGCTACTGAAATCGCCTTCCGCCAAATGCAGGACATCAGCCGCGAGGTCGATGATGCGCTCAACAAGACCAAAACAGTTTCGGTCAAGGCCGATGTCAAGGCGATAGACGACTTCCAGGGGAAACTGGCCGAAATCAAGAACACGGCCATCAAGATCTATGGCCTCAAGCAGGACGACATCTCCAAGAAGATGGGCAATGTGGCAATGATGATGGACTTCCAGCGCCAGATGTACACCAGCCTTGGCCCGCGCCTGACCTCCAATATCGAATTCGGCAGCCGCTGATCAGGCATGGATACCATCTACGCCTATTGGGACGCCCAGCAGATCAAGTATGTGCTCGACGCTGTAGCGATGCTCACCTCGATGAGCGACTACACCGGCCTGATGAAAGTCTTCGCGATATTCGGGCTGTTCGTTGCCGTCGCCACGACTTTCGTGAAGGCACGCGGCGAGGATGCGGCGATCTACATGCTGATGCTGGCCATCTGGTATGTAGGTCTCTTCTTGCCCAAAAAAGACGTGGTTGTGGTCGACGTGGCGGGAGGATCGGGCACCTATACGGTCGCAAACGTGCCCCTCGGACTTGCCGTGTTCGCTAGCGCGGAAAGCCACATCGGCTATTGGCTTACCAAGGTGAGCGAAACGGTTTTTGCGCTTCCTGGCGATATTTCCTTTGAGAAGACCGGCTTCATGTTCGGATCGCGTGCCATCAAGGATAGACAGAGCGTGCGGTTCTATGATCCCAATCTGGTCAGCTCCCTGACCAACCTGACAAAGGATTGTGTTTACCCGGAACTGAACAACAATGGGCTTTTTTTCGATCAGATCATGAAGTCTGGCGACATCTGGGCAGACATCGCCCCCCAGATGAATCCCGGACTGCTGGTGCAGGTTTATGACAACGCTGCAGGCGTTTACAAGATCGTCGGCTGTGATCAGGCCTGGTCTTACATTGATGCCCAGATCAACCCGCATGTTTCAAATGACATCCTGCCCCGCCTGGGCAGGATGCTCAACCCGAATTCACCCACCTCTGCGGCTGCCTCCGCACTGGTGGCCGCTCAATTGCCTGCCGTAGACAACTTTATTTTCGGGGTGAGTCAAACCGCGCAGGAATCCATCAAGCAAGCGGCGATGATCAACCTGATCGCGGACTCAACGGTTTTCGTGCCACAGATGATCGGCGATACGACATCGGCGCAGGTCGCGCTATCGACGGCGATGGCATCTGCAAGCGCAAACAGCAGCTATCGGACCATGGCCAAGATCGCAGAGTCGTCCATGCCCCTGATCCGAAACGCCATCCATATCGTGATTCTGGCGCTGTTTCCAATCGTCATGCTCCTAATCATTGTGGCTGGATCAAAGGGTGGCCTGGTTCTCAAAACCTATCTGATGGCCTTGTTATGGATCAACCTCTGGGCGCCGGTTTACGCAGCGCTGAATTTCTTCACCAGCTGGTACGCGACGCTCGGTGCCAAGGCTGCCGTCGACGGGATGAATCCCCTCTCCTACGCAAGCCATCAGGCGTTGATGCACTCCATGATTTCCGATCAGGGTGTTGCCGGTATTCTCACGCTCTCGGTACCGGTCATCGCCTACATGCTGACCAATGTCAGCGCGGCATCTTTCACCAGCGTCATATCAGGCGTCATGAGCCCGGCAAATTCCTCAGCTCAGGCCGCCGGTGCGCAGGTCGGTACCGGGAATATCAGCGCTGGCAACACTCAATGGGGCAATGTCACCATGGGGAACTGGAGCGCGAACAATAGAAGCGCGGATCAGTGGAATACCGCACCGATGAACCGGCATGGTGCCGCGATCGACCAGGCTGTCGGAGCGGACGGTACGGTGATGTCGTCCTATGGAAATGGAACATCTACCGCAGCGCAACCTATGAATGCCCTGAGGGTGGGGGCTTCTGTCACAGCCGGTCAGAACGCCGGTCTGCTCCAGCAAGCCGGTAAACATGCCTCGGCCGGGCAAGCTCATACCATCGCCGCAGGAAAGGCAGAAGAAACCATCCTGTCCAAAGCCCGTGCCCACTTGTCTTCGCTCGCAACCACCAGCCAGAGTGGTTTTGGCAGTAGATCGAGTGTGGGCGGAGATTTCACGGGATCATTTGGTGACTCCGCGAGTTCGGGTGAGGAGTCTGGCAGCGGCGCATCTTATACGACCAGGAACCAAGCTTCGCAGAAAGGGCGATTCCAGGCTAACGCTGGTGGAGATATTGGCTTAGGAGGAACCCAGTCGGTGGCGCCGGCAACCAGCAATGATCCGGGATCGGGCGACGGGGGCATCCAGTCTCGGGAATCGAGAAGCGGAAGAACCGGGGTCAAGGCCGGACTTAGCGCTGGAGTCGATCTTGCGCAGGAATACGCGGCCGGAATTCAGAAGCAAAGTAGCACTGGCGAGAAAAGCACGGTGCTGGGCAATGCAGATGCGAGGCAGGCATTCTTCGATCGGCTGGAGAAAGACCGCGATTTCCGCCATTCGGTGCTTGGTCAGGATGCGGACAGCCAAACTACAGGTGCGACATTAAGCAGCCGGCGCACGCACCTCGACCAGGCGCAAGCGGAATTCCGCGAGGCGGAAGACCTCACCCTACAGGCCAATCAGGGCTCATCCCGCGGAGTGGGCGTCAGTTACGATCCGCTCAAGGATCCGGGAAATACGAATGACGCGTTGGCATTGGTCGAAGCCGTCGAAGCCGCGCCACCCGGACAACGCGACCAGGTGGCGCTCAATGGCCTGAAGACCATGGGATACGATCAGGGCGGCCAATTGCCATCCGCATACCAGGATGGCACAGCGGTGCGTGCAACCCCAGAGGAAGTCCAGGCGTTGGCACAAGCCATGATGGACGATCCCGCTTTGGCAAACCAGATACGTGCCCTGCATGTAGGCCATCTCAGGGATGTGCCAAATTCAGGCGCGCCTGTCGGCGCTGGATCCACAGCTGCCAACTCGAACAGCGATCTGCCGGGCAAAGCCCAGGAATATCACGACCAAGGCGAGGAGAAGCAGCAAAAGGCGATGGACTACCACGAGGCGAAACGGGAATCAGGCGAGTTGCGCTACCAGGGAGAGGCAGGCGATTCCGCGCCCCAATCGCATAACGTGGTGACCCACAACAAGCTCATGAATACGGCGGAAGATGCCGCCACCGACGACATGAAGCTCTCGCTTCAGCAAACGCTTCCGAATGAAATCGCGGGAATCAAGGTGCCAGGAGCCAAACCTACGCTGGAGCAGTTCCAGGAGGAGATCGGCTACCAGCCAGATGGGGCAAAGGAAAATAATGAAGAATAAGGCTGAGCGATAAACCAGTCAGCCGATGTGGGTTTTCTAGTCAATCATCAATGGCGTTGTGCCATTTATTCTGCACCAACCAGCCATAGAGTGGGTCGGTTACCCATGGATCATCATCACCATTAAAATCTTCATCCCTCATCACTCCGCCAGCTGGCCAGCCCCGCGCCTCCTCGATCAGACCGAAGGCATTTGCAGCAGCATAGACGATGAGCGCGAGCAGACCGCCGATGGCCGGGCCGACAGTCAGCGCTATTGCGGTAACTTGCGCCAGGCTGGCGGGCGTAATGCCCGCCAGGCCGAATACTTGGGGAGCCATCAACCAGGCAAATCCGATGATCGGCGTCAGGAAGGCCAGCAGCAGAGCCAGGGTGGTTTTGCGGTTGCGTTTCCAGTTGAAGTCATTGAGGGCGTAGCCTAGGCCGAAGCCCACAAAGCCGAAGAAGGCCGCGCCTGCAGCGATGCCTTTGTCCATGCCAAAACCGGCACCGGCAAGCATGCCAAGCGCCGCTCCCGCAAGCGGGAACAGAATTCGGCGGGTTTGAGTTTTCATATTTTTCTCCTTTTTCCTGCTCTCCTGCGATGTTACTCAGGAGGGCATACCACCCTCTCCATCTAACGCATCATCTGCTCGCGGAGCGGCACGAGTTGTCGTGGCTGCTGATGCCGATGGGCATGATGCCACCTCGAAAGCGAACACAACGTTTTCACGTTACTACTTTATTGCGTTTTTGTAATTGCGAGGACGTATGGCTATGTGTTCTCGGTACCGCTCGCTGGTTTCGCGCGTCTGGCCCTGGGGTGAGCCGAGTCATACACCTTCGCCAAGTGTTGCCAGTCCAAGTGGGTATAGATCTGGGTGGTAGTGATGTTGGCGTGGCCAAGCATCTCTTGGACCGCCCGGAGATCACCTGACGATTGAAGCATATGGCTGGCAAAAGCGTGGCGGAGCATGTGCGGGTGTACCGATTGCCCCAGCCCGGACTGCGAGACCCAGTGATCGAGACGCATCTGTACGCTTCGCACCGAAAGGCGTCTCCCCCAGCGACTGAGGAACAATGCCGGAGTATCGTTACCGCCAAGGAGTGCCTGGCGCCAGCTCAACCAGGTCTTGATCGCTTTGCACGCTTGCCTGCCTACCGGCACCAGGCGCGTTTTGCTGCCCTTGCCGGTAACCCGCGCCTCTCCTGCTTTCAGATCAATATCGATGAAATCCATGCCCGTCAGCTCGGACACTCGCAAGCCTGAGGAATAAAGCAGCTCGAACATGGCGTGGTCACGTGCCAGCAAGACATTCGAGTCAATATCCTGTTCCTTATTGCCATCGAGGAGCTGGGCGCAACTATCGGGTGAAAGCGTCTTGGGAAGGGCCCGCTTTACCTTCGGACCTTTTTGCCCGACACACGGGTTGTTCAGGTACCCGAATCTCTGGATGGCGTATGAATAGAATCCTCGCCAGCTAGATATATGTCTTGCCACGCTCGCCGGCGACAGGCTTTTCTTCCTGAGCTTGACGATCGTGTCCCGCACATCGGATGCCACTGCGTCAGCCAGTGCTTTCCCGCATTCTTCAGTCGCCTGGAGCAAAAAAAGAAGGTCCCGCTGGTAACTTTCAAGCGTGTTCGGAGAAAGCCGCCTCTCGGCCGCGAGGTGTTGCAGGTAGGCCGCAACATGCTGCCGGGAAAGCGTCGTGGCTTCCTTATTGTCCGTGTCGGACATCATCAAGTCTCATGGTCTCAGTTTCTCAACCGGGCAGAGATCATCCCCGCCCGGGTACTACCGCTTACCCAAAGATCCAGACCGCGATCATGAAGATCGCCAATCCGTGCCATCAGCCCACATCTATAGCAAATACCTCTTTCCTACACCATGAGGTGCAATGGAGGTGTATTGCATCAATACATAATATTCGCTTTGCATATGCTATTCGCAGATAGCATATGCTGGCACTATTTCGACCGCTCCAGCATTGCAGCCGTCATGCAGGTCACGGCATGTTTGACCAAACTTTCTTGTCGGGCAAGTAGCTCTGCCTTACTTTCATCGAAACCACTTCGCAACGCGGTGGCGGCGACCGGTGCGGTGCTTCCATCTTTCAGCATCGCGTTTCTAACGCGCATTTCGGCTCCATCAATAGCGGCTCGCTGCATGTCGCGAACATCCGACATGAAATCAAAGGCCCAGTCCGTGCCGCTTGGTTTTGTGCGGGCAACCTTAAGGAGTTCGTAGTTAACTCCGTCCCCCATATGGCACAGCAGCAGGATCGCATCTGTCATCTGCATATCCGGAAACGCTGCCTTGATGGCGGCATGGGCTGCTTTGTATCTGGCCTCCTCTTCCGCCTTCACGCGCTTTGCTGTTCGATTGACCCGATCCTTGGCGTCGCCGGCGGCCTCTCCCAGCCTGTTCAGGACAGACAGCGCACTTTTAAGCACGCTGGTTTCCGAGGTGCTTAGCAAGGCGTGCTGTTCTTCGCCGTAGGTACTCAGCACGCTCTTGATGGCCGTGCCCGCTGCCTTGGTCTGCCTGGACAGGCTAACCATCGCTGCGGCCTTATTGAGCGCGCTGTACGAATCGGTCAGAGACTGTTGCTCACCGCTCCGCCAGTCTTTCCGGGTGGTGAACCACTCTACCAGCCTGGCAACGCGATCGGCATGGGAGGGTATCTCTTCCTTGGTGGCCGTGCTGGCAGTTCTTGGCTTCAGGGAGAGATCTAGTTCACGCTTTTTCAGGTTGTCTTTGAGCAGGTTGGTTTCTGCAACCAGTGCGTCCAACTCGTTCCAACGCATATCGAGTTGATGCTGTTCTTGGGCAAGCTTTTCAGCCCAGTTGGACAGCCGTGTGGTTTCAGCCTCACCTTGCCGTGAGCCGGAGAGCAGCGCCTTGACCTCCTGCTCCTGATTGGGGTCGACCCAGATTGTGACCTGGCGCATGCCAGCATCCCGCATACTTCTTTTGAATGCAGCCTGTCTTTCCCTGTTGGTTGCAGCCATGGAATTGACCCGTTGTTCTTCGTTACTGGTAACAGTATAAGCCCAATATTTTGCTTTGGGCAGCCGACCCGCCAGATGTCGTCGTGCTATCTTGATTTCCGTTACATTTTTCAAGATTGAATGAAATGCCATCTTCATACGGCGGGAGCCGCCCAAACTCAGGCCGAAAAAGCAAGGAGCCGACAAAGGTGGTCCGGCTGCCAATATCGGTCATCGAGCGTCTTAAAGGTCGACCGCCTTCCTTGGGAGACGACGTGATCGAAATTTTGCCGGCAGCCGTTCATCTTTCGGCATTGGAACGCCCTCTGTATCTCTCCAAGGTCGCGGCTGGGTTTCCCTCGCCGGCGGACGATCATGTCGAAAAGCGCCTTGACCTCAACGAACATCTCGTCAAGCACAAGGAGGCTACGTTCTTCGTGCGCGTGAAGGGTGACTCGATGATTGGTGCCGGCATTTTCGATAACGACATCTTGGTGGTGGACAAGTCATTGAATCCGGAAGTTGGCCGCGTCGTGATCGCGGTGGTCAACGGCGAACTGACGGTGAAACGCCTGATGCGTAACGACGGCAAAGTCTGGCTGGTCGCGGAAAACCCAGCCTATGCACCGATCGAGATGAAAGATGGCATGGAGTTCATCATCTGGGGAGTCGTCACCAATGCCATCCATGCGCTCTGATCGGGTCTTTGCACTGGTTGATGGCAACAACTTCTACGTCTCGTGTGAGCGGGCTTTCAATCCCAGGCTGGAAGGCAGGCCTGTCATTGTGTTGTCGAACAATGATGGCTGCGCCGTGGCACGCAGCCAGGAAGCCAAGGATATGGGCATCGTCATGGGCGAGCCGTGGTTCAGGCTACGTCACTTGGAGCGTCGCGGTCTGATCGCACTCTCGTCGAATTACGCGCTGTACGCCGACATGAGCGCGCGGATGATGAGCGTGATTGGCCAGTTCTGCCCCCGTCAGGAGGTGTACTCGATCGACGAATCGTTCCTGGAGTTTGAGGGGTTCGCGCGATGGAATCTCACCGAGCATTGCCGGGATATTCGAGACCGTGTCAGGAAATGGGTCGGCATTCCGGTTTGCGTCGGCCTCGGCGCCACCAAGACGCTGGCCAAGCTGGCCAATCGGATCGCCAAGAAAGCCCCGGAAATGGGCGGCGTGTGCAACCTGTCGGGCATGAGCGAAGCCGGGCTTTTCGAATATCTCGGCCGCGTGGACGTGCGTGATGTCTGGGGCATCGGGTCGCGCCTCACGGAGAAGCTGGCCAGCATGCGCATCCTCACCGCTGCCGACCTGGCGCGCGCCAATCCCGATCTGATAAGGATGCGTTTCGGCGTGCAGGTCGAGCGGACAGTGCGTGAGTTGAACGGCCTGCCCTGCTTCGATTTGGAAACCGAGCCCCCACCAAAGCAGCAAATTGTCTCGTCGCGGAGCTTCGGTCGGTTGGTCGAAGACAAGCGATCCTTGGCCGATGCGCTGCATACCTACGTTGCGCGAGCCGGCGAGAAACTGCGGCGGCAGGACTCGGTCTGCTCGACCGTGGGAGTGTTTCTGATGACCAACCGGTTCATGCCTGACGAACCGCAGTATCACCCCATGGCGAGCATCTCGCTCCCCTTCCCTGCTCAAGACGGCTTCACCCTGGCCAAGGCGGCGCAGAGAGGTCTGGACGCCGTATACAAGCCTGAATTCCGGTACCAAAAAGCCGGCGTGATGCTGATGGGGTTGGCCCCGGCCGCGCAGCGCCAGGAAAGCCTGTTTGGGGACGCGCCGAGCGGACGTCAGGATTTGTCAAAGCTGCTCGATGGCATAAATGACCGGATGGGGCGTGATTCTGTTCGCCTGGCGGTGGCGAATCAATCCAGGCCTTGGGCAATGAAACGAGGGAATGTCTCGCCAGCGTATACCAGCTCATGGAAGCAAGTGGCGATCGTCCGGTGACCTCTACTCGGTCGTCGCAAGGGGCTCGATCAAATCGGCGCCTTCCTCGGCTGAACGCCTGACGCGCTTGCTTACCGGCCAAGCCTGCATCGCTTTGGCCCGGAAGGGTTTCACAAGTTCGAAGGCATCCGCCGGTGGAGCGGACAACCAAGCCTCGTACTGCTCGGGAGCAATGATCACCGGCATCCGGTCGTGAACTGGCACCATGATCTCGTTCGCCCCTGTCGTGATGAGGCAGCACGTCCGAAAAATGTCGCCGTCAGGCGCACGCCATGACTCCCATATGGCACCGAGCGCGAAGGCCTCGCCAGCGCGCAAACTGAAGAAGTACGGCTGCTTGCTGCGGCCTTCGGTTTTCCATTCATAGAAGCCATCGGCGGGCACGAGACAGCGCCGGCGCTTGAAGGCGTCGCAGAAAGAAGGCTTGTCGGCCACAGTTTCGCCTCTGGCGTTGCTCAGGCGAGCGCCAATGGCTCGATCCTTGGCCCAATGTGGAACCAGCCCCCAGCGAAGCTGGTGTAGCACACGCTTGCCTTCCGGTGATTGGCGTATAACCTGGATGTCAGTGCCGGGCGAAATATTGTAGCGAGCTGGGAAATCCTCGGATTCGTCAAGACCGAACCTAGCAACCAGCTCGCTGGCGGGAGTTTTGAGCGCGTAACGTCCACACATGCAGTAAACCTCAGTGAGGGGCTCGTACCTGCCCGTCCAGTATTCTATCCACACAATTGTTGGCGAATGACCGCATTGTGGAAATTGGCTGAATTCACACTCTCAGCCAAGCGGAAGATCAGGCTGGGGATCCCGACCGTCTCTTGCTCGGCCATTGCGGCCCGTCGGGGAAACAAATAGAAAGGTCCGCACCACGGTCCTATGCGGCCAATCAACGCCGACTTTAATCCGACAATCCAACCTATCCGCAAAATAGTTATTGACACTAGTTGTGTCGTTAACTACAGTCGTTATAAGCACAAACGCTGTTTGATACGACTGCCATGAACGAAGAAGTGCGCCATTCCATCGATGACCTATGCCGGCTCACGGGATTAACCCGTCGTACGGTGCGCTTCTACGTCCAAAAGGGGCTGCTGGATCGCCCCGAGGGCGAAAAGCGTGGCGCCTGGTACACCCCCCATCACGTTGAGCAGTTATTGCTGATTCGCAAATGGACGGGGGCCGGGCTGAGCCTGGAAGCCATTGGAGATCTTCTGGCGGGTAAAGATAGCGACATGCCTCCTGTGAAGCCGCTCCTGCCCGGCACGGTGGAGGTTCGAAGCCACCTCGTGGTGGCTGATGGCATTGAGGTGGTGGTCAGCCCCGAACGGGCACACATGAGTCCTGAGGCCCTGCGGGAATTCTTGCGCCGGGTTGGGGAGATATACCGAGTGATACAAGAGGAGAACAACGATGGGCAATGAACTCGCGATCATGAAGACCCTGGCCGGTGAAAAAATGCCCCTGTTGGGTGTGACAGCCCGGGGCGTTATTTCAGGCGAGCTGTTTGAACTGGAAGTGGAACAGCGCTACCGCAATGAAGAAAACAAGAACATCGAAGCGATCTACACGTTCCCTCTTGCCGCTCGCGCCGTGCTGCTGGATATCGAGTTCGAACTCGGCGGAAAGAAACTCTCCGGCATCGCAGTGGAGAGGAAAGAGGCCGAGCAGGAATACGAGAAGGCCATCGAGGATGGCAACACTGCAATCCTGCTGGAGAAATCCAGCGAGGACCTATACACCGTTAACCTTGGCAACCTCATGGCCGGTGAAGAAGCCGTGGTTCGATACCGCTATGCCGAACCCCTGGTCCGTGAGCAGGGCCAACTAAGACTGGTCATCCCAACTGCCATCGCGCCGCGTTATGGGAACCCGGAGTCCGCTGGCTTGAAGCCCCACCAGATTCCAGGTGTCGACCTTGGTGCGAACTATCCATTCACCCTTGCTATCGATGTGCTGGGCGAACTGGCGAAGGGCGATATGGCTTCGCCTTCCCATAACTTGACCATGGCAGCCATCGAACATGGCATCCGTCTCAATCTAAAAAAGGGCTGGCTCGACCGGGACTTCATTCTCATGATGGATGGAGCCGGCTATTCAAACATTTCCTGTGTGCGGGACGATGAACAATGGGTCGCCATGGCCACCTTCTGCCCCGCCATTCCAGGTGTCGACACTGGTCGCCCACTGTCCTTGCGTTTGGTAATTGACTGCTCCGGTTCAATGGAAGGAGACAGCATCACCCAGGCACGGCAGGCGGCAATCAAGGTAATCGAAACTCTGAAGGCCGATGACGAATTTGACGTCACCCTTTTTGGATCAAATTATCGTTTGCTCTTTGGGCACATGAGGCCCTCCGACGACTTCCATAAAGGCCGGGCAACCCAAGAACTGATAGGGCTTGAAGCGGACATGGGGGGGACCGAGATGGAGGACGCGCTGCGCGCAACTACAACCCGACCTTCTGAGCGGGATAGTGGTGACGTCCTCCTGATTACAGACGGCGAAATTTGGCGGATAGGATCGCTGATCGCCATGGCGCAGAAAAGCCATCTGAGATACTTCATCGTAGGGGTGGGTAGCAGCCCGTCCCATGCCACCCTACGCACGCTGGCTGAAGAAACCAAGGGCGCGTACGAAGCAGTATCCCCCAACGAGGATATCGAATCTGTTGTTCTACGGCAGTTCGCCCGCATGCGACAGCCTCGCGCATCGCATCTGCAGGTGGCCTGGCCTGTTTCCCCTCTTTGGACGACTCAGTTACCCAAGGCAATATTTCATGATGGAACGTTCCATATTTATGCGGGGTTCAGTCAGCCACTTGCGGGCGACATAACGCTTAACTACTCACTTGATGAGGAGCGCGATGTGCAAGAGGTCGCGCATGTCTCACCCTGGGAAGGAAAACCAGCGAGCCTGATGCGTATCGCAATCGCAAAGCGGATACAGGAAATGAGCAGCCCCATGTATGGGAGGGAGCCCGGCTCTGATCGCCCCATGCGAATGACAAAGGGGCGACTTGCAAAACTGGCAGTGCAGTACAACCTGGCGACCGAATACACTCATTACCTGATCGTGCACGAACGGGCCGAAGGGGAAAAAGCTGACGACTTGCCAGAAATCAGGCAAGTGAAGCAGATGCTGGCGGCAGGCTGGGGCGGTAGCGGTACTGCTATGGCGCGCCTCGGTGCGAAACCTGCGGTTATGGCGCGTCCCCAACCCTGCTTCCAACCCATGGAAGCATTCCGCGCAGGTTGTGACGATGATCTTTCCTTTGACTTTGAGATGTCGACCGATGAAGTTCCCAGCGTGATGACGTCGCGTCGTGGACACGGGTTAGGCTCCAGGGGCCAGCTTGGCATTGCTGCATCCTTGAGAAAGCAGGCCGACCTCGAACAACGCTTAAAGCACGCCCCCCCTTACTTAAAAGACTTCTTAAAAGAATTGATGGCTTTCGTGAACGGCGAGCTGACACATCCAGATGACTTCCCGGATCTCGTCAGAAAAATCGGGAAGATGCCAGAGTTGAACCAACTGCATGACTTCATCCGCGCCATTGATAAGCAGGGCATGCACACCGATGAGGTCTGGGTGGCTTTTATCAGTTGGGCAGCGCAGCAGGTTGGTTCAGAATGCCAACTGACCCGTCATGCAGCCAGGTCGATTCACTCCCTGTCTGGGGTTATTGCACCTGATCGACTTGCGGGATTGATGGTGAAGTTCAATGGCATTACGCTGGTTTGAATTTCCATAGTGCAGGAAGATGAAAAACGGAAACCCTATTTGGAAGAAGTACAGCATGAGCAACGGAGATTTATTTATCGTAGTGGTTCTTGGCGTGTTCGGCACAGGCTATCTCATCATTCGACTGATACTCTGGAACTTCAAGAGACACTTAAACAATTACGTTAGACAGAAGGAAACAGAACAGAAGAAGGAGTCTGCCCACTGAGTATTCCACGACCACTCATAGGCTTACCGGATATGGCTGATACGTTCTTTGAAACCTACGAACAAGCAGCATCCTATGCAAAGCAGTGCGCTCAAAAATCAGGGCAGCCCGTAAAGCTTGAACGAAGGAATGAAGAGTGGGTTGTCTATGCCCCACCGTTTTCGCAGCATAACGATAGTAAACCGCTGCCAACCCCACCACCTTGGTTTCATGATTCTTTTGGGCAGGAGTATGGGGTTCCTAGAAGAGTGATGCTTGCTCAAGAAAAGTTAGAACGCGAACAAAGACAAAGAGAATACGCCGACCAAAAAGCCTACGATGAAACAATTAAAGAAATTACCCATCGCGCTAAAGAACGGAATTGCGAGGCTTGTGATCGACCGGTTTCATTCTGTCGATGTGGCGGCTAATGAGCACCTCCTCGCCTACGGTACGTCAGCATGTCCTACGAATTTTAATAATGCAGATCGACCTGTCTGGTGAATAATTGTTAGGTGCGCCACAGGAGAATTGACTAATGTTCGGACTCTTTAGGAAAAAAGATTCAGAAGCTGACTTCATCACCAAAGCCGATCAGCGGATGCGTCAAAGTGACTCGGTCAGGCATTCTTTCTTGATCACGGCACTGTTGCTGGAAGCAATGGAGAAAAAGTTCTACTCGGCTCAGGTAGTCCTGATAGAAAAGTACACCCAATGGGAAGTGGACCCGGTGATGGCCAACCTACGAGAAGCTGCACTGTTGCAGCTTGAAGCGAAGAGAGCGGAACGCTAATTGGCGTCCAAAACCCATCAGAAACGGCAGTTGGCAGCGCCAAACAATTGGTTCAAGCCGAAGCCGCTTTCGGAGTACGCATTCGAGGAGGCTGAAGTAGTCACACGGCATTACTGATCTGAGAATGACCGATGTTCGCGCATAGCAGACCCGGTTTGCTCAGAACGCCATCGTCGGCTATGGCCGAGGATGCGACGGTCGACAATCCAGGCAGGCAGGTTGTCGGCCTGAGTTGCCGTAGGAGATTCAACTGACCATTTCCGCTATTTGTTCGTTACCGGACGTAGGCCAGAGAATCTAACTGAAGGTAGCATTCTGATTTATCCTTCGGCAGGACACGACCCGAAGCCGCCGCTTGGGGAGGAAGACATGAACGATTCATGTTGGCCAAAGCAGCCGTTCAGGTAGAGAGGCTCAGAGTTACCACCTGTTTTTTTCATGGCGTAAGACCAGATTCGTAACTACACCTTTTCGATTAAATAGTTAGTAGCGAGAATGGTTGTCTCAACATCAAGATACGATCGGACCGTCGGGAGCGGCGCACCACTGTAAGGATCAGATTATGAAAAGCTTTCTATCATGTGTTTTTCTCTCCTACCTAGTTGTTTCAATAACAGGATGTGCTGATGGAAATTGGGTAACCATGAAAAATGGACGTCCCGCGGATACGTCTGAGAGAAGAGTAGATAGTTTGAGATGTGAGCGTGAGGCGGCTTCAACATACCCATTCGCTCAGGTCATTACTTCAACTAGTGGAGGTGGTTTCGGTAACAGTAGTACCACCAACTGCTATGGTGACGCGAACAACGTGAACTGCAGAACATCCGGTGGGATACTAGCCCCTGAGCCTAAGGTCACCACCACTGATGGCAATGCAAGTAACCGTTCTCACTATTACGACTCCTGTATGGCCGCACTCGGATATGAGAGTGTCTTTGTTCCCGCTCCACAACCAGCAAATTCGCCACAACGAGAAACCTCACCTCAGCATCAAACGAACAACACGACCGAACCCGGGGATGCTGCAGCGTTAACGGCCCTTGGGGAAAGGTATGCCAAGGGTGATGGCGTAGCTAAAGATCCTGTAAAGGCAGTGGAATTATTCCGGAAAGCTGCAAATCAAGGGTTCGCGGCTGCCATGAATGATCTCGGTGTCATGTATGCAAATGGCGAAGGTGTAGGTCAGAGTCATTACATCGCTCGGGATATGTATCTATTGGCAGCTGAGCGGGGAAGTGTTCAAGCTCATGTAAACCTAGGGGCTGTATTTGAAAAGGGGGTGGGTGTGCCAACTGACTACAAGACGGCGCTAGATTGGTATAAAAAGGCAGCAATTATGGGTAATGAAAAGGCCAAACAAAGAGTCGAAGCCATTCAGAAATTGCTCAATAACTAACCACCAACTTAGAGCGCCACAAAAGCACTTATCGATACCTAACCGTCAGAACAAATGCCCGCTGTGTTGCCCAAGCAGAACGACACCCCCGACACGGTCTTCGTCTTCGGAGCCGGTGCTTCTTACTCAGCGGGTGTACCACTCCAGGCAGAACTCGTTCCGCAGCTTTTGACGGAATCGGATCCGCAACTGCAAAACAGCGAAACAGCAACCCGTGTCCGCGAGTTCATCAAGGACAATTTCGACCCGCAAGACCGTTATCCCTCGCTGGAGGAAGTATTCGGGCTCATCGCCTTCTGCTTGAGCAACGATAACTCTCTGTCCAACCGATGGACCACCCGTGAGTTGCTGAGGGTTCGAGGGGACTTGGTTAAGGTTCTCCACTACCTAATCTCACGCCGCACCGCACACAGCGACGACTTTCGATTTTTTTGGCAACGCGTCTCCGACATGCAAGCTTCCGTCGGGGTCATCACCACCAACTACGATACTCTTGTTGACGAGGCGTTCGACAGCATTTACCCACAGTACCTCCTCGACTACTGCATTGATCTCGTGAACCACCGGCATCCAACGAATGTTCATCCATTTGACTGGTGGCTAGATGCGACGAAACCGACCGATGTGAATGGCGATACGCCCCCGCAGCGCGTTAAGCTGCTCAAGATTCATGGAAGTTTGAACTGGAAGTACTGCTCAACATGCGGGCAGGTTGCCCTTACTCCTTGGCAACATCAGTTCAATCTGAAGCTTGACTCCTTTGCAACGTTCTTTGAGTCTCAGACGCACCAATGTTCCTTTGATGGCACACCACTGCAGTCACTTCTACAGCCACCATCGCACATCAAGGCCCGCGGAAACTACATCTTCAACCGCTTGTACGACCAAGCGGCCTACCTGCTTGGATCGGCAAAAACACTTGTATTTATTGGCTACTCGTTCCCCGAGGCTGACGTGCACATTCGAGCGCTCGTCAAGCGAACGTTTAAAGAGACGGGACAGATAGTCGTTATCAACAAGAGCCGAGCAGCTGATCTTCGACACCGCTATGAGAGCCTGGCATCCGCGGTGGAGTACAAGGAGTGGACATTTGATCAGTTTGTTCGATCCGAGCTTTTTACCAGGCTACTGACGGCCCCTCCCTCGCGCAAGGCGACCCGTGGCGGTGGCTCAGGCCGAACGCGACGGGCACCTGCCAACGACCGGTCTTGAGAGCACAGCGGACGTAGTTAATCGAAAGGCCGGTGTCGCCTTTGGCCGAGGACGAGACAGTCGCAGCCATGGCAGACAGGTAAACAGGGCGTTTCAACTGGCCGTTGCAGCTCTGAAGTGCGAAGCCCGGAGCTACCTTAACGCTTCCTGCTCAACCGTGAACCCAGCCAGCGCCACTTCGTTACCCAGCGCGCCCCAACCTGCCATACTCGAAAAATGCCGGATTCTCTCTAGCGTGTGTGGCTTGGCCTCAACACGCCGATCCATCGGCACATCGTCTGGATGCATCTTCCAGGGCTGAAGAATATGGCCTGATAATTGGGCTTCACAGGCCAGAATGGCGGCGATCCGAAATCCGCCTTCATCGATGTCGCCCCAGTGGTAGACGGGCACGTCTTGCGGCAAGCTGCCCAGCAAACGGATATACATGGCCCGCCAAGCGGGTGTAGGCATGCCGGCGGTATAGATAAGTAGGATTTCCTCATCGTAGCGGCGCCTTGCTTCGCTGTGGAAGGTGGTCTGATTTTCTATGGTCATGACCAGTCTCGGCTGGCTGGCCAGGCCGATGACAGACGGCGCCGAAAAGGCCCCGTACGGTTCGTCCAGCAGCGCTGCAACGCGTGTGCGCGTTACGATCACCCTGCCGGCCATGCGAACGGGCTGCTCCTCGCGGAACAGGCCGATTTCCTGCCATACATAGAGAGGATCTCGATTCTCGGCATCGATATCTCCCGTCAGCAGGATATCGACAGGCACTGCCAGCTTTTCGATGCGCTTGCTGTCCCTGAACAGCCGCGCGCTGACTTCGCGGATCGGCTCGTCAACCGTCCCGTTTTCACGGGCAGCGGCCATGAAACGGATTATGCGGGCCGCATCGACCCAGTCCTGGGTGTCCGCCGGGCCAAAGGTGCGGACCTTCTTCAGGCTGGCCCAGCGAGCCAACACATCCTTCAGAACCGGAAAGTCCGGTAGCAAAGGGGCGAACTGTGAGGCCGCCTTCTCAAGGCGGATCGCGGCGGTCTCCATGCCAAGCAGCTTCGCCAGCGCGTCGAGGTCGAGCAATTCGACGCGCTGTATGAACCCTTCCTCACCAAAGCCTTTTTACCAGGTGAGGGATACGGCTCCTTCGGCTCTCGCCGCCTTCATCGTTGCTTCGAAGGCCTCCTTGTCGGCCAGCGAGCGCGTATCCTGATAGTCGGCCATATGCGACCGGGTCAGCGCTGGCCGGGTCGAGCGGACACCCGCTGTCGCCCGATTGCCGGCCTCCAGGAGTTTCGTGAGTGCGTTGCGGGCCTTCGTGTCCATGCTACGCCTATACCACCGGGGCGGCCGTTCCCGCATCACGCATGCGATTGACCTCCTGCTCGATGAGTTCGGGGTAGGTATCCATGTCGTCCGACATGAACAGCTCCCGTGTTTCTTCCGTGACATCGTGGCCGTCAACGTGGATCACGTTGCGCACAGGGTCTTTCGAGATGTCGTAGTAGCGGTGCAGGAAGGCGGTGAGCACGCCGAGGTTCTCGCCCGGGCTGGCCATGAACACCTGCAAACCCAGATCCTGCAGATAGCGCATCGTGGCCATGATGTTGGTTGGGTCCATTTTGTTGAACGCTTCGTCCAGCAGGATCAGTCTGATGCCATCGCGGTTGCCACGGTCGAGGCGATAGGCCGAAGCCAGCGCGGCGCCGGCGATCACGTATAGCGGCGCGCGGTGCTCGCCGCCGGACCCCGGCCCTATACGCTTGCTCAGATGGCCAACGACCTTGGGTTTTGCCGTCAGTGGGTCATCCCGCATGATCTCGACGTCGAATTCGTAAAATTCGCGGTAGTCGTCAAGCGGGCTTTTGACGCTTCCGGCCCCGGGCGCAATCTTGTCTTCCAGCAGTTCCTTGAACTGGGCGGGGATCTCGCCGGCCCCGCCGAGCAAGTCTTCCTGCGGCCCGAAAGATGCGATGTTCTTCACGAATTCGAGCAGCTGTCTGAAGTGGGAGCGGACGACGCGCTTGAACTGATAGCGCTCGCCGTTGGTGAAGGCCGGGCATTCCTTCAACACCCGGTTCAGCTGGTCCATGGTCACGTCCAGCGCCTCGATGTTCTGGCTCAGCGCCAGGGCAACGTCATTCCTGAATGTCTCCTGCGAAACCTTGTAGGCGTTCTCCATCTGTTCCTTGTAGTCGAGCAGTTCGGTGTCTCGCAGACGCTTGAGGATGTCGGCTATCCAGGCCTGCCCCTTACGCCAGTCTTCCACCACTGCTTCGCCAGCTTGTTCCCTGTATGTCGACAGGAAGTCGCCCAGTAGGCTGCTGCCCTTGCTGACTTCGCGGGTCACCTGGTTGAGTGCCTCGGCTCGCTTCGTTTCGCAGTAGGCCGCCATGTCCTCGTAGTTCTCGCCGTGCTTGTCCAGAACGACATCCCAATTGCGGGACGCGTAATCGGCGTCGTACGCTGGATCCTTGCGGGCTTCCTCGGCGGCCTCGCCGGCAACCGTGAGCCTGGCAGCGGCTGTGTCAACGTCCTTCTGGCGCTCGACACATGCGTTTTCTGCAACTCCTCGATTGCCATTTGCGTCAGTGACATCAGCACTCAGTTGTCTGGCCTTTTCTGACCATGCCTTTTCCTGCTCGCCAAGTTCCACGTACTCCTTGTCGGCTGCACCTTGCAGCTTGCCTTGGAGCGCGGAAGCGGCGCCTTCGGCGGAATCCGCCTCTTCCCAGAAGCGCCTCAGGTACAACAGGACCTGATCTTCGTGAGGAATGCTGCGCAACACTGTGGCAAGCGACTCGCTCTCACGCTTCTGGGCATTGAGCTGGGATACCACCTTCGCACTGTCTGAGAGACGCTTTTTGGCCGCTTCAAGGTGCTGGCCGCCGCCGTCACGCCCGATGCGAAGATCCCCCTCCATGACGGGCTTCAGGCGTTCGATGGTGCCTTTGCCGACCAGCATCCCGTCCTGCGTCAGGGTGCGTTTGCCGCGCTCCATGGCCTGTGCGGTGGTCGTGGCGCACACCATGTCCCCAAATAGCCCTCGTAGGTAGGCTACGGCAGCCGGGTCGGTGCCTTCGATCAATTCGGCGACGGAGCCGTCTTCAGGACGCCGGCCGACCTGCTGCCGGCTTTCCATGACGATCTTGGCGCCGTAGACGGCGCGCTTTTCCGGCAGGCTGCGATAGACCTCGAATGCCCGCCGTTCTTCGTGTTCCGGCACAAGCAGCGCCTGCAGGTTGCTTGCCAGGTAGGCCTCGATTGCCGGCTGCCATTCCTTTTTCGTGATCCGGACGACATCGCACACCGCCACGGGGTTGATGCCTTCGTCCCGTAGCTCCCGCATCAGGGCTTCGACGTTCGGGCTGAGCGGTGATTTCCCTTGTTTGACACGGTCGAGTGATTCTTTCGCGAGATCGAGGTTAGCGTTGGCCGTTTTCAGTTGTCCGGTCAGCGTGCCGGTGATGTCAGCCAGCGCCTCCATGGCGCTTTCCGCTTCCTGAACCGCAGTTTTCAGGTGTGCTTCGATTTCAGCCCAATCGGCTTGTTCAAAGCGTTCGAGCAAGGCCGCCAGTTTCTGCGATTCGGCGAGCAAGGCGCGCGTGGCATCCTCCTCTAGTACGCCGGCCTCCGCCGCTTTCTTCAGGAGTACGCTGAACTGGGTCAGTTGGTTGACGATGTCCTGGGTCTTGCGTGCTGCCCTGCCGCGATGGTCGTTGATCTGGCTTTCCAGACCGGCGTAATCGGCATGCGAGCCATGCTGTTCGCGCAGCCCCCGATAGTGCTCCGCTTTTTTTTCGGCCGCTTCTTGATCTTCCTTCAAGCCACGGAATGCCTTGTCAGTTGCTTTGAACGTCGCAAGGGCATCGTTCAGGTCACTCTGGCATTGCTCGAGTCCATGGTTGGCATGTTCGCGCGCCGCGTCCAAACTCAGGGCCCTCCAGCTGACCGCTTTGCTCGATGCCATAGCTGCATTACCGAAGGCGCTTTCGACCGCGGTGCCGTCGACGATCTTCTTCTCGACGTGGGCCACCATTTCAGCTAGGCGTCGGAAGGAGTCGGTGACATCCTTGAACTTCTTGATGTTCGTCGGCCGGGATTCGAGCACATCGTTGCGCACGATCTCGTCTACCGTCTTGTCGAAGCGCATCCGGAGCGCGAAGCGGAAGGCGCGGGTGAATGCATCGTATGACGGCGCACCGCCCGATCCGCGCAATTCGAGCAGACAGGCGCGAATGTAGCGTTCGGCCTCCTGGAACACACATTCCTCGCCAGATACCCTGGATCGCTGCAACAACTGCTGCTTGAAGGCGCTCCATTCCCTTGGCTTTTCCTTGCCGTCGACAGTCTCAAGGTGGTCGCCCAGTGTCAACTCGACGTCCGGCAGCAGATAACGGCCCAGCACGTCGTGCTGTTCGCGGTCCTTGGAGGCGTAGATGCACACGCCCATGGACACGGGTTGATTGGTTTCGGAGTCGCGCCAGACCAGGGTGATATAGGTATTCGAATGCGGCCGGACCCGATCATCGGGCGTATCGCCATACTGGCCAAGGCAATAGGTGCGAATCGACCGCGTTGTCTTGTTCTCGTCGGCCTGGGCATTCAGCGCCATAAGACGGCTGTTGGCGCCGAACATGGCGATCTGGACGGCATCGAGGAACGAACTCTTGCCACTGCCGTTGGGTCCGAACAGGCCGGTGATCTCGGCAACGCGGATGTGCTCTCTTTCGTACAGGAAGAACTGGACCAGGTTGATGCTTTCAAGATATTTCATGCGTCCTCTTCCTCTGTCTGCTCTGGTCCTTGACCGTCGCCGTCCTCAGACGAATCCCCTGCGGGTTCGTAGGGCTGAGTGAACTGGCCGAGCCGGGAGATCGCGGTCTCGCCCAGCAGATCCACGATGGCAGGGCGTATGGCCAGCACGTATGGCTGAATGTCGCTGGCGGCCGTATCGGGCAATTCGTGTTCATCCAGTTTGCGCACGATGCCCCAGCGTTTGAGCGTCCTGACCAGGCCATCCAGTTCGCCGCGTCCAGGCAGTTCGCGCTTGCCGGACGTGGAGAGGCGGTACTTTTCTTCCAGTTCGACCGCATCGCAGATCACTTCGCCGTCATCGTTCAGCTGCCCGGTCCGGGCCTGTTCGTCGTAGATTTTCCGGAGCACCAGGGCGAGCAGCGTTTGTGCAGTATTGGCCGTGCCTGCCCGGCCGTTGTCCGGAATGGCGCACGCATAGCGGAGCTGCCGGTTCACGGTCAGGCCAATGCCAACCTGAGAGAGGACGTGCTTGTATTCGCGCTCGAACCGTTCGATCATGCCGTAGGCCATGCGGCTATGCCGGTCCGCGTAATACAGTACCTGTTCTGCGAGCAGGCGGCTGGCGGTCGATTCAAGCTCCTCGGCCACATATTGCTTGTCGGTTTTCGCTGCGATGTTTTCCCAATACTGGCTCATGTCGCCCCTCCTTTGGTGGCTGCCGGTTTTCTTGCGCGCTCGATTCGGAACGGAACGCCGGTAATCCACGGGTTTTCCGTTTCCTTGTCTCCGGTGCGGCGAACCCGGAAGCCGCGCATCATGGCCGCGGCCTGCCGCTGCAAATCAGGCGATCCGCTATCCATGGCGGCGCCGAGCACCAGTAAGGTCTGATAGGCGCGCACATCCGCGATGCTGCTGATCTTGAGTTCTTCGCTAGCGACGGCAGGCCGTCCGGAAAGCTGCCGCGACACAAACTCGACGAGTTTGGGGGCGTTCATCATGCGGACATTGCGGGCAAGCGCCCGGAGTTTCCCGCGTGCAATGTCTTCATCGGTCGGGATGGTCTCCCTCAGCTGAGTGGCCTTCTCACGGACCTCCTGCCGGCGCGGTTCGGCCAGGTTGGCGGGACTGACCATGTCGCCGGGTGGGAACGGACTGTCGTGAACGTCCTCGTCGCTGTCCATGACCCGGACGATCGCCGCGTCGACGACCTGGTCGATAGGACGCAGGGAGCGCAGCCGGTAATCCAGATAGGCCAGCGCCCGGCGGTTTGCCCGGCGGATCTCGTCATCCAGCCGCTCCAGATAGTCGTCGATCCGCTGGATGTCGCGCAGTTTCTGCACGTCGCGTTCGAACATGCGTTCCGCCCGGGCACGGTCACCCTGAAAACGCCGGGTTTCGTACCATGCGATCAGGCGCTCACGATTTTGCTCGGAACCATGCAGTTCGTCGGCCCAGTGGAGGATCTGCGGGCGCCGCGACAGCGGGTGCTCACGGGTCCGGAGTTCCTTGTAGTCGCCGATGAACACCTGCTCGATGAAATCGCTGAAAAACCGGCGGACGTACTGGGTGGTGGTTTCTTCCGTCCCGAGTGCGCTCATCAGGTCGCGGACGTTCGTACCGGTATTACGGATGTGTTCGAGTAGGTTTCTCGCCTGGTCGGCCGCCTCGGAAAGCGAGTCGCCGTCGGCGCCTTCGATCACCAGCTTCAGGTTGACCTCGATGGAGCGAACCTTGCCCGCCACGTAGATCGGCCCGGTTTCCGCGAAATTGATGAGCTGGCCCAGAAACTGGTTGACCGTGGGGGTCATGGAGACCCGCTTGTCGACGCCATGGCGGTCCAGCCGCAGCCACCCGCAATCATGCAGCCGGTTGAAGATGGTGATGGCACGGATGTTGAGGGGCGTTTCGGGCGTGGCGCCATCCTCGTCTATCCAGGAATCGTGGATGACGAGTTCGGCCTCGATGTCCTGAGTGATGTCTCGCGTCGTGAATCCGTGGCTGGGGGGCAAGGGGGCATCCGGGCCGAAGCGCCTGTCGTGAAGCGCGCACAGGATTCCCCAGTAGATCTGCTTGTTGGGCGAGGCCAGCGGGGCAAATAGCCGCTCGGGCAGCCGCGTGAACAGAAGGGAGGCAGCAGCGCCGCCCGCGCCTAGCGGTTGAAAAGCCACTTGGACACCTCCCGTGCGTTTTCAACGGCGATCAGATACTCGGGCGCATGCTGGATCTTCGTGTCCATTGCAGCGTGTATGTCCTGAATGAAATAGGGTACCAGCGCCGCGCGGCAGGTTTCCACGCGGCTCGCTGTCCCGTTGAAGTATTCGGCCTGGATCACTCTGGCCTGTGCTGGAGAAAGTTCAGGGTGGGCGACCAGTCGAACCTTGACCTTGGTGTTCCAGTCGGGGTCATCGAATCGGGTGCGATCCGCGAGACGCGCTAAAGGCTCCACTTCGAGGATCCGCCCCAGTGCGTAATCCCGGAATTCCTGATGCGCTTCGCTGTAGGCGCGCACATGCCACCTGCGGCCGGCGAGAACCAGGCTGTGCGGATAGATCGTGCGGCGATGAGGAGCCGGTTCGCTCATCGACATGTATTCGATTTCGACGGCCTTTGCCTGTCTGATCGCATTCCCGAGGCTGGCAAATGATTTGGGTGCCGGGGCGGTAATGCTTGGCGTTGCCGACCAGGCCACTGAACCGCCATCTTCGATGGCCGACGCATAGGGTAGCCCAACCATGGACAGGTAACGAGAAAGCGATTCAGAAATGACTGCCTGAGAGGCCTTGGTGTACCGCTTGTAGAAATCAGCCGTGGCGAAGTAGCTCCTGGACTTGCTGTCCCATTGCATCCAGGTGGGGTTCAAGTCGCGGATTTCCTTGATCCATTGGCTGGCCCGTGGCAAACCAATGCCAAACAACTCGCATACCCGCGAACGGTAGATGCGCCCTTCCCAAACCAGCAATAGCTCCAGAAGGGTGAGCCGTTGTTGCGGGCTGTCGTTCCGTTGGTCCATGTGCTTTTCCATATGTTATAGAAAAATATAACATATAAATTCTTATAACATGGACCTTGCAGCAAAAAACCCCTAGCCAGCCAACCCTGTAACCAGTGAGTTGCCCAGCTGCGTTCCGTGGGCCCACTTCGTGTGACCGCTTTGGCCCGAAGAAGCGACGGTGGGAGTCTCTATCAGACAGGCGGGTCGTCGGCCATAGCCGCCGTTGGCGTACTGCGTTACAGAGGTCGGCTATGAATCGCACACCGGCCATGGCTAGAAATGCCGTTGAATGGCCGCTGTAAGCTTCGGCGAATGTGTATCCTGACCTGAAACTGCCTTTCATGTCTTGTTCACCAAACGTCCGTTCCACAGGAGGGAGCAGCAGTCATTTACTTCCGTCTGCCCAGCAGTCACCAGTACATCTCGCAAGCCGTGTGTCAGCTCATAAGAGTGTCGACGGTATGAACGAACCCTTGGTAGATACGGTAATTTATGTAGAATGTCCGCCATGCGTCGCCTCATCGCCCTGATCATCATGCTCATCGTTCCGCTCCAGTTCGCCTGGTCAGCGGCGGCCGGGCTGCATGGGCGCGTGGCGGAAGACGTGACCACCTCGGGTTTTCATACTCACGGTCATGACCATCATGAAAGCAGTCATTCTGTTCCCGACGCCGCTGGCGACACCAATAACAAGGACCACAACGAGGATGGACATCATGGCCACTATCATCCCGTCTTTTCCGCCATCCTGATGGAGTCCAGCCTCACGCTGGATATCGTCTTGTTGTCTGGTGGGCCGATTCTGTATCCGCCTACGGCCTTTTTGTCCCACACCCCCCCGCTTCTCGACCGTCCCCCTCTAGCGCGCGCCTGAACCGGCGAGCGCTTGCTCTAACGCGGCTTTAGGCCGTGTTCTCCTGTCGCACGCTGGTGTTCTTCGTTACGGGGAAAACCAGGCGATCACGCTATCCGCGTTCTTGTTTGCGCTGCCCCTGGCAGTGAGGGCGCATGCACCCAAACCGCTTTGACCAAGACCAATGCCGTCTGCCTGGGGGCAACCCCACATGGCGCACGGTCGTTCAGCAAAATTTTTCCGCGTCGTCTTGAGCGATGTACTCACGTTTATTGCGCCGTCAGGCGCCAGTCGAGGTTCACTATGAAAAAAACACCCCCCCGCATCCCGCTCAGTGCATGGACAGTGGCGACGCTGTGTCTTCTCGCGTCCACCGCTCAGGCAGCTGATCAGTCAGTCCGGTTTGCCGTTCCCAACAGTCAGATTCAGGCGCTGGGCATTCAAACCATGCCATTACAGAGCCAGGCAGGCGCGGTCAAGGTAAGTTTCCCTGCGCAGGTCGTCGTGCCGCCCACAGCGGAACAGGTGATCAGCTCGCCGGTGGCCGGCCTGGTAGCGCAATTGCTGGTTCAGCAGAACCAGGCCGTGCGTTCAGGCACGCCGCTGGTACGCATTGCCAGCCCGGAACTCGGCCAGTTGCAATTGCAGTTGCTGCAAGCCAGCGCCCGTGCCACGCTTGCACGGCAAGCGGCGCGGCGCGAGGAAGCCTTATTCAAGGAGGGCATCATCCCGCAACGGCGGGTGCAAGAGGCGCAGGCTGGCTTGAGTGAAGCCGAGGCGACGCTCAACCAGGCCAAGGCGGGGTTGCGTCTGAGCGGCATGTCGGCCGCGACGATCGCGCGCATTGCGGCTTCCGGCAAGCCGCAGGACAGCATCACGCTGGCCGCGACGCAGGCCGGGATCGTGACCGAGATTGCGGTCAAGCCTGGTCAGCGGGTCGAAGCCGCGACCGCTTTGCTGCATGTGGCCCAAATCGATTCCCTGTGGCTGGATATTCAGCTTCCGGTGTCGGAAAGTACGAACTGGCAGGCCGGAGCGATGGTCAAGGTGCAAGGCCGGGACGTCAGGGCGCGCATCTTGAGCACCAGCCCGACCGTGTCGTCCGGCAGTCAGACGGTGGTGCTGCGGGCGGCGGTCGAGGGCAAGACCGGCCTGGTTCGGCCTGGCGAGTTCGTGACGGTCGAGCTACCTATCGTAACCACTCAGGCGGCCACCCAGGACAGCTGGGATGTGCCGCTGTCCGCCGTGGCCCACGACGGCAAGCAGGCGTATGTGTTCGTCCGCACTCCCGCCGGCTTTGAAGCCAGACCGGTGAAGGTCACCGCCAGCGCCGGGCAGCGCGTGCGCGTGCAAGGCCCGGTCAAGGCCGGCGAACTGATCGCCGTTTCTGGCGTGGTCGCGCTCAAGGGCGCCTGGCTCGATGCGAAGGAGAGCAAGTAATGCTTGCCCGCCTCGTTCAGTTTTCATTATCTCAACGCCTGTTCGTCCTGCTGGCGACGCTGATTGTTGCCGGCGCGGGATGGATGGCTTATCTCGGGTTGCCGATTGACGCATTCCCCGATGTGTCGAGCACCCAGGTCAAAATCATCATGAAGGCTCCCGGCATGACGCCGGAGGAAGTCGAAAGCCGCATCGCGGTGCCGATCGAAGTGGAAATGCTCGGCATCCCGAAAACCAAGATCCTGCGCTCGATCACCAAGTACGGCCTGGTCGACGTCACCATTGATTTCGAGGATGGCACCGACCGCTATTGGGCGCGCCAGCAGGTGAGCGAACGCCTGGGCGGTCTGACGGAGAGTTTGCCGGCCGGCATATCTGGCGGCATGGCGCCGGTCACCACCCCGCTGGGAGAAATGTTCATGTTCACCGTCGAAGCCGAGGGAATGTCTTTGGCCGAACGGCGCAGCCTGCTCGATTGGGTGATCCGACCGGCACTGCGCACGGTGCCCGGCGTGGCCGACGTCAATGCGCTGGGCGGGGTGGTACGCGCCTTCGAGGTGGTGCCCGATCAGCTCAAAATGGCCGCCAGCGGCGTGACCATGACGCAGCTCAGGGAGGCGATTGACGCCAACAACCGCAACGACGGCGCCGGCCGGCTCGGCGAAGGCGACGAAGTGTTGCTGGTGCGCAGCGAGGGCAGCATTACGAATCTGGACGACCTGCGTGCGATCGTGGTGACGATGAAGGAGGGTGCTCCGGTCCGCGTCGGTAATCTGGCCGAGGTCAAGATCGGCACCGTTACGCGCTATGGGGTGGTGACACAAGACGGCAAGGGGGAAGCCGTTCAGGGTCTGGTGCTCGGACTGGCGGGTGCCAATGCGCAACAAGTCGTTGAAGGCGTGCAGAAGAAACTGGATGAACTGCAACCGACGTTGCCGAAAGGCGTGAAGCTCGACGTTTTCTACGATCGCGCCTCCCTCGTCGACAAGGCGGTCGGTGCGGTATCCAACGCGCTGCTCGAAGCGACGGTGCTGGTCATCATTTTGCTCGGGCTGTTCCTGGGCAATGTTCGGGCGGCCGTGACCGTGGCGCTGGTGCTGCCCCTGGCGGCATTGATTACCTTCATCCTGATGCGCGGCTTCGGCATGTCGGCCAACCTGATGAGTCTGGGCGGCCTGGCCATCGCCATCGGCATGCTGCTCGATGCCGCCGTGGTGGTGGTCGAAAACATCGTGCAGCGCCTGGCGACCGATCCCACGGCCGGCAAGCTGCCGCGGCTGCATACGGTCTATCGCGCGGTGCGCGAGGTCGCGGTGCCGGTGACGTCCGGGATATTGATCATCATTACCGTGTTTCTACCGCTGCTGACGTTACAGGACCTCGAAGGGAAATTCTTTGTGCCGGTGGCGCTCACCATCGTGTTCGCCCTGGCCGGCTCCCTGCTGTTGTCGCTGACCGTCATCCCGGTGCTGGCGTCCTATCTGCTGCGCGAGGTCAAACATGAAGACCCGTGGCTGCCGCGCAAGCTGCTGGCGCTCTATGAGCCGGCGCTTGCCTGGGGCATGCGCCGGCAGGGCATCGTCGTCGGCGTGGCGGTGGCGATGTTGGTGGGCGCGGGTGTGGTCTACACCCAGGTCGGCAAGACCTTCATGCCGACGATGGACGAAGGCGATCTGATCGTCGGCATCGAGAAATTGCCTTCGGTCAGTCTGGAGCAAAGCGCCGCGCTCGATATGAAGATTCATCAGGCCCTCATGAAAGCCATTCCGGAAGTGACCGGCATCGTGGCGCGCGCGGGTTCCGACGAAATCGGCCTCGACCCGATGGGACTGAACCAGACTGACACCTATTTGCAGCTGAAGCCGCGAGATGAATGGCGGATGAAGAGCAAGGAAGCGCTGTTGGACGAGATACGCAAAGTGCTCGACCCGATGCCCGGCATCTCGTACAGCTTCACCCAACCGATTGAAATGCGCGTGTCGGAAATGATCATCGGCGTGCGCGGCGATCTGGCGGTGAAGATATTCGGTCCCGATCTCGACAAGCTCAATCAGTACGCGAGCCAGGTCGAAGCGCTGCTCAAGACAGTTCCGGGCAATGAGGACGTCTACACCGTCCAGAACGACGGCGTGCAGTATTTGCGGGTCGCGGTGGACCGCTTGCAGGCCGGTCGGCTCGGCTTGAGCGTCGAAGAGATCCAGGATGCGCTGCGTACCCAGATCGAGGGGCAGCGGGCCGGAATCGTGATCGAAGGCAACCGCCGCACACCCATCGTATTGCGCGGTACCGAGGCGGTTCGCATGTCGCCGGCCGAGTTCGGCGCCATGCGGATCACGACCCAGGACGGCAGCACGGTGCCCTTGGCCAGCGTCGCAAAATTGGAACGTGCGGCGGGGCCGGTCAAGATCGATCGCGAAATGGGTAGCCGCTACAGCGTGGTCATCGCCAACGTCGGCGGCCGCGATCTGGTGGGCTTCGTCGAAGAGGCTCGTGCGCTCGTCGCCCAGAAAGTGCCGCTGCCGACCGGCTACCGCATTGCCTGGGGCGGACAGTTCGAGAACCAGCAGCGCGCGGCCGCGCGTTTGACGGTGGTGGTGCCGGTCGCACTCGGACTGGTCTTCGTCCTGCTGTTCTCGACCTTCCGCTCGGTGCGTCAGGCCTTGCTGATTCTGAGCAATGTCCCCTTCGCGCTGGTCGGCGGCATCGTCGCCTTGTGGGTGACCGGCGAATACCTGTCGGTGCCGGCTTCGGTCGGCTTCATCGCGCTGCTCGGCATCGCGGTCCTCAACGGGGTGGTGCTGGTCAGCTATTTCAATCAGCTGCAAAGCGAAGGGATGAAACTGGCCGAAGTCGTCGTTCAGGGTGCCAAGCGACGCTTGCGCCCGGTGCTGATGACTGCCTCCATCACGGCATTCGGCCTGATCCCTTTGCTGTTCGCGACTGGGCCGGGCTCTGAAATCCAGCGTCCACTGGCCATCGTTGTCATTGGTGGCCTGATCACCGCCACGGTGCTGACGCTGATGCTGCTCCCCATCCTGTATTTACGTTTCGCTTTCCCAAAACGAGAGGTTCCCCATGTCTGAACTTTGCTTAACACTGATTTGCCCGCCAGCGGTCGAGGAAAAAATGCTCGATCTGCTGCTCCTGTCACCTAACGTAACGTTTTTCACCAGCACGGCTACTGCCGCGCACGGCATGGCTCACGAAGATCTGGATCAAACGGAGCAGGTGCTGGGTCGCGCACGCGCCACCAAGATTCAGGTGATTTTTGCTGCAGCCAACCAAGCGGCGCTGCTTGACGCCATTCGCCAGCAATTCTCCGGCGCAGGTTTGCGCTATTGGGTGACGACGGTCGCCGAAACGGGGGAAATCGCATGAAGATTCGACTCCTATTGGCCGGCCTGCTGATGATCTTTGGCACCGCACAGGCGATGGAACCGGTGAATCCGCCGGGGCTTTTGCCAACCGAAATTGCCCGCCCGCTGCTCGAACAGGACCCTGCCGTTGCCGCCGCGCGCGCTGGCCTGGACGTGGCACTGCAAGATGCCGGCATTCTCGATAAATCAGCTTATGAATGGATTGCCCGCACTTCGGGACAGCAGCGCAGACTGGAAAACGGCCCTCGCTACACCGAATGGAACGTGGGCATCGAGCGGACGATCCGGCTTTCCGGCAAAGCCGCGGCCGATCGCAAGCTGGGCCAGGCAAGCATTGAAGAATCCCAGGCGCGCTATGGCGAGGCATTGCACGAATCGGCGCGTGAACTGGTGGCCTTGTGGGTGGACTGGCTGGCGACGGAACGTGCCCGCGAGCTGGCCCAGAACAGCCTTCAGTCGACACAGGCCAGCCTGACGGCGGTGGAAAAGCGCGCCCGCGCAGGCGACGCCTCGAAGCTGGACGTGAGCATCGCCCGCGCCGAACTGGCCGAGCAAAGGCGTATGGACAACGATGCCAAGACCCAGGCTGCTGCCGCCTGGGCGCGTCTATCCACCCGGTTCCCGGGGGTGAGCCGTCAGACCATGGTCTTGCCCATGCCGCTGGAGATCGGGGGGGACGCAGCGTCCTGGCGTGAGCGCATCCTGGAGCAAAGCGATGAGCTCAAGGTCGTCCAAACGCAAATGCGGAAGACCGAGGCACATGCCGATCGCGCCCGCGCCGATAAAATGCCCGACCCGACGCTGGGAGGGTATACGGCTTCTGAGATAGGAGGCCGCGAACGCATTTTCGGCGTCATGCTCAGCGTCCCGATTCCCGGGGGCGTGCGCGACGCACGCAATGCCAGGGCGATTGCTGCAGTGGACGTTTCGCGCAGGGAAGTCGAGCTCAAGCAGCGCGAGCTTGAAACGGCGATCGCGAGTGCTGTCGCGACCGCCCATGGCGCCTATGCCAGTCTGCAAATTGCCAACGAAGGGGCGGCTTACATGCAGGAGAACGCAAGCCTCATGCAGCGCGCCTATGCATTAGGTGAAGCGGACTTGCAGGCCCTGCTGCTGGCGCGTCGCCAGGCGACTGCGGCGGCAAACAGCGCGCTGCAGGCGCAGGTTTCCGCCCTGCGGGCTTATTACGGCTTGCTCGTCGACGCGCACCTGATTTGGGAATTGGATCATGACTAAAACATTTGCAATGACTTTTTCGCAGCAATGGATCGGGGCCGCGTTGAGCTCTCGCTGGCTGGCTTTCATCGGCATCTTGTTGCTCAGTTTGATGGCGACGAGTGCCTTCGCCCATGGCGTCGCAGCGGATGACAAGCTGTTTATCGAGCAAGCCAGCGGTATGCAGCTGATCCCGTTCATTTACCTGGGAGCCAAGCACATGGTCACGGGGTATGACCATCTATTGTTCCTGTTCGGGGTGATCTTCTTCCTGTACCGGATGCGCGAGATCGGAACCTACGTCACGCTATTCGCCATCGGCCACAGCGTCACGCTGCTGTATGGCGTGCTTAGCGGCACCCACGTCAACCCCTACATTGTCGACGCCATCATCGGCCTCTCGGTGGTGTACAAGGCGCTCGACAATCTTGGCGCATTCAAGCGGGTGTTGGGTTTTCAGCCCAACACCAAGGCCGCAGTACTGATCTTCGGTTTCTTCCATGGATTCGGCCTCGCCACCAAGCTGCAGGAATTCACGCTATCGCAGGAGGGTTTGGTACCCAACATCCTCGCATTCAATGTCGGGGTCGAGCTTGGGCAGTTGCTCGCGCTCGCTGCAATTCTGATTGTCATGGGTTTCTGGCGGCGGTCCGGTGCTTTCTGGCATCAGGCGTTCGCGGCCAATACTGTGTTGATGGCCGCAGGATTCGTCCTGATGGGTCATCAGATAACCAGTTATTTCACTATTTGATTAGAGGACTCATACATGAACACACACAACACGCACCCGCTTCCAACCCTGCCCCAGCTGATCAAGGCCACAGGCGTGGCCTTGATCGTCGCTGCGGCAATCCTGATCACGACTGTGCTCCCGGCCGAGCACGGTATCGACCCAACCGGTATCGGTAAAACACTCGGATTGACTGCCCTGAACAACAGCCAGGGAGCCGTGACCAAAAGCAACGGAAACGAAGTCGTGGCCGCAGCGGTGGCAGCCCCAGTCATCTCCGCCCCCGTTACCATTACCTCCAAACAAGCCACACCTTATCGGGCAGATACGCGGCAAATCACCCTGCAGCCAGGGCAAGGCCTGGAATTCAAGACACGCTTGGAGAAGGGCGCAGCGCTGATCTATTCATGGAAAACGCAGCAAGGCGAAAAAATCAATCATGAGTTCCACGGGGAACCGCTCAACGCCAAAGCTGATGTGTATGAAAGCTATATTTTGGAGAAGCAGGTCAGCGAATCAGGCGGCACGTTGATCGCGCCCTTTACGGGCACCCATGGATGGTACTGGCGCAATAAAAACACCACGCCGGTTACGGTGATGTTAAACGCCAGCGGCTTTTACACGGACATCTTCAAGAACTAAGTGCTCGCCGGACGCGGATATTCATCACCGGCATTGGCATTGACCTCGAAAAAATGGGTTATTGCGGCGACGCCCACATCAAAGTCGTTGCATGAATGGAGAATGTAATGAAAAAATTGACTACCCTTGCGGCGCTCATCATGACGGCCTCGATAGCGGGGACTGCCTTGGCGCATGGCGACCGCGCAGAATTTGACGGCATCGTGCAGTCTGTTGGCAATCTGCAATTCGAATTGGTCAAGAAAAACAGTGCGGCCATCATCTTTGTCCAGAACCACGGCAAGAAATTTTCGACGGTCGGGGCCAGGGGAACGCTGACGGTTATGAACGGCACAGTAAAAACCGAAGTGCCGCTGCAACCCAGTGGCGACAACGCGATGGAAACCAATGGCGATGCAAAACTGGCTCCGGGCGCGAAGGCGATTGCAGCAATTACGTTTGCGGATAATAAAACCGTGACGGTAAATTTCTCGGTCAAGTAACCGCCCATTCTCGCTTCGAGTTGTAGCGAGTGATACCCGGCGCGCTCAAAAAACCAACGTGCGTAAGGCGCACTGGGTCGGGCGTCAATAAGCGAAGCGCATTGCGCATGCGGCTAATGCGCCCTTGCGCGAGCTGATCAACGTAAACACAAAGGAGCTGTCATGAACACACGTCCTTTCGCCTTGGCGACCCTCGCCTGGTTCGCCATTTCCCCCCTCGCCGCCCATGCTGAAGCGGACACAAAATCGGCCGAATCGCTGGTGGCGAGCAAGCGAGCCGCCGACATGCCTATCGGGAGTTGATGCAGATACTCGGCCGCAGCCTGACCTGGATACAAAACGGCATCGTTCTGGAAAACAAGCAATTGGTGCGGGAAGGCGTTAACCATGTCATCCATCACCCCGCGCCCAACCACAAGCCCTGGACCATCATGGGCAAGGCTGACCAGGAAGGGTTCAAACAGGCACTGCTTGCCTATGACCCGGCGATGGATATCTATGCCAACGAAGCGGCGGCGGCAGCGGAGAAAGGCGACTGGTTCGAAGCCACAGCCGCATCGGCTCGGCTGCAAACGTCCTGCGTGTCCTGCCATGCGCAGTGGAAACGCAAGGTGCAGCGCTAGCCGACAAGTCGCCCACCCAGATGATGGGTGGGTTTTGGCAACAAACCGGATAGGCAAGGTTCAAACAATGAAGGTTCAAACAATGAATGTGAACAGTGAAGCGGCAGCCGAACAAGCGAGCGCATCAAGCCTGCGGATGCTGATGACGCGCTCGCGCTGGATAGAAGCCGGGCGTATTTTGCTTACCGGCTTGGTGGCGTTGCTGTTTTGGCGGCAATGGG
>Ga0066256_1001313_pt1 | contig 35921 bp, 38 predicted proteins | sample ThiBio_1000_biof_FD_87107 | JGI IMG/M metagenome (GOLD analysis project Ga0066256, IMG submission 87107) | Wastewater bioreactor microbial communities from Cape Town, South Africa - Thiocy_expt_1000_biof (version 2) | ecosystem: Engineered > Bioreactor > Thiocyanate-remediating >... | reverse complement strand
GCGCGCGCGCTCTTGGCGTTCTCGCACTCCCCGTGCGTGGGGCGCGCGGCCGCCTGCGGGGTGCCGGCGGGCAGGGCGGCGGTGAGCGGGGCCTGGGCTTCGCAGCCGAAATCGAGCGGCGCCGGCACCAGCAGCAGCCGGCCGCGCGGCGGGCGTTCGCCAGCCATGCTCATGGCAGCACCAGCCCGGCGGCGCGCAGCATGCGGCAGGTGCGGATCAGCGGCAGGCCGACCAGGGCGGTGGGGTCGTCGCTCACGATGGCGTCCAGCAGGGCGATGCCCAGGCCTTCGCTCTTGGCGCTGCCGGCGCAGTCGTAGGGCTGCTCGGCGCGCAGGTAGCGCTCGATGGTGGCGTCGTCCAAGGGGCGAAAGCGCACCTCGACCGGGGCGATGTCGACCTCGGAAAAGCCGGACGCTGCGCACACCACCGCGACCGCCGTCTGGAAAACGACGGTGTGCCCGCCCATGCGGCGCAGTTGCGCGCTGGCGCGGGCGTGGTTGCCGGGCTTGCCGAGCGGCTCGCCGTCCAGGTCGGCCACCTGGTCGGAGCCGATCACCACCGCCTCGGGATGGAGCGCTGCCACGGCCTGTGCCTTGGCCAGCGCCAGGCGCAGGGCGAGGGCGCGCGGCGCCTCGCCGGGCAGGGGGGTTTCGTCCGTCTCGGGCGCGGCCACGGTGAAGGGCAGGCGCAGGCGTTCGAGCAATTCGCGCCGGTAGCGCGAGGTCGAACCCAGCACCAGTGCGCGGCGTGGCGCGGTGCGTTTCAAGGGGGATTCAGGCATGGAAGGATTCTCTTACACTGCGTGCATGACCAAGGAATACTCCCCCGACCGACTCGACGTGAAGGCCTTCGTGCAGGCATCCGCGCACCTGGCCGGACACGAGTCCTTGCTCACCTACGAGCGCCTGGCGCAGGAAGCCAAGGGCCTGCACCCCGCCCTGCGCGTCGATTGGCAGGCGCAGGGCGAACTGCGCCCGGCGGCCGGCGGTGTCGGCACGCCGCAGCTCTGGCTGCACCTGACGGTGCACGCCACCTTTCCCATGCAGTGCCAGCGCTGCCTGACGCCCGTGGATGTGCCGCTGGACGTGGACCGGTGGTTCCGCTTCGTCGCCGACGAGGCCACGGCCGAGGCGCTGGACGAGGAGGCCGAGGAAGACCTGCTGGCGCTCAGCCGCGAGTTCTCGCTGCACGAGCTGATCGAGGACGAGCTGCTGATGGCCCTGCCCGTGGTGCCGCGCCACGAGGTCTGCCCCACGCACTTGCCCATGGAAGCGAGCGACGAGGATTTCGACGCCGCCAGCGCCGAGCGGCCCAATCCGTTCGCCGCGCTCGCCAGCCTGCGTATCGACAAGGACAAGAAGTAATGCGCTCCAAATGAGCACTGCGCTATAATGGCTGGCTTCGCGCGAATCCCCTGGCCTCATGCAATGGGCTGATCGCGCTTTTTACCAACCTATTGCCTCTTCCAGAGGCCTACAGGAGCCGATCATGGCCGTTCAGCAAAACAAGAAGTCCCCTTCCAAGCGCGGCATGCACCGCTCGCACAATGCGCTGGACGTGCCCGGCATCGCGCTGGAGCCCACCACGGGCGAAGTGCACCTGCGCCACCACATCAGCCCCAACGGTTTCTACCGCGGGCGCCAGGTACTGAAGAACAAGTCCGAAGCCTGATCTGCAGCGCACCGGCGCTGGCCTGAGGCCCGTAGCTACACCTTCTGTAGCGCGGGCCTTTGTTTTGCGTGCTACGCTTTTCTCTCACGCCGCGCCACAGCGGCATTGCCCGCACGATTCATGACCATATTGGCAGTCGATTGCATGGGGGGCGACCACGGTCCCCGCGTCACCCTGGCGGCCTGCCGCCGCTTTCTTGACTCGCACCCCGAAGCGCGCCTGCTGCTGGTGGGCCTGCCGGCGGCGCTCTCCGATTTCGCGCACGAACGCGCCAGCGTCGTGCCGGCCAGTGAAGTGGTGGCCATGGACGACCCGGTGGAAGTCGCCCTGCGGCGCAAGAAGGACTCCTCCATGCGCGTCGCCATCGCGCAGGTCCGCGATGGCGCGGCAGCCGCTGCCGTTTCCGCCGGCAACACCGGCGCGCTGATGGCGATTGCCCGCTACCTGCTCAAGACGCTCGACGGCATCGACCGCCCGGCCATCGCCACGCAAATGCCCAACGACAAGGGCGGCGCCACGACGGTGCTCGACCTGGGCGCCAATGTCGATTGCTCGGCCGAGCACCTGCTGCAGTTCGCCGTCATGGGCTCGGCCCTGGTGGCGGCGCTGGGCGGGCCGGAGCAGCCCACCGTCGGCCTGCTCAACATCGGCGAGGAGGCGATCAAGGGCAGCGAGGTCATCAAGCGCGCCGGCGAGCTGCTGCGCGCGGCGGGCGAGGCCGGGACGCTCAATTTCTACGGCAACGTCGAGGGCAACGACATTTTCAAGGGCACGGCGGACATCGTGGTCTGCGACGGATTCGTCGGCAACGTGGCCCTCAAGGCGAGCGAAGGCGTGGCCGCCATGATCGTCGGCGGCCTCAAGCAGGAGTTCAAGCGCAATCTGTTCACCAAGCTCGCCGCACTCGTCGCCTACCCGGTGCTGGCGGCGCTGATGAAGCGCATGGACTACCGGCGCTACAACGGCGCGGCCCTGCTGGGCCTGCGCGGCCTGGTCTTCAAGAGCCACGGCTCGGCGGACGAACTGGCGTTCGAACTGGCGCTGGCCCGCGCGTATGATGCAGCCCGCAACAACCTACTGGACCGTGTTCGCCAGCGCATCGACAGCGCCGCTCCCCTGCTTGGGCAGGATGGCGCCGCGCAGGGCGGCGATCGCGCGGCGCCAGCCTCCGCCTGATGACTCTTCATTCCCGCATCACCGGCACCGGCAGCCATTTGCCGCCGCGCCGCGTAACCAACGCCGACCTGGTGGCCCAGCTGGCCGAAGGCGGCATCGAGACGTCCGACCAATGGATCGTCGAGCGCACCGGAATCCGCGCGCGCCATTTCGCCGCCGACGGGGTGCAGTGCAGCGACATGGCGCTGGATGCCGCGCGCCACGCGCTCAAGGCGGCCGGGCGCGACGCGAGCGAGCTGGACCTGATCATCGTCGCCACGTCCACGCCGGACATGGTGTTTCCGTCCACGGCCTGCATCCTGCAGAACAAGCTCGGCGCCAACGGCTGCCCGGCGTTCGACGTGCAGGCGGTGTGCAGCGGCTTCGTCTACGCGCTCACCGTGGCCGATGCCATGGTGCGCGCTGGCAGCGCCCGCTGCGCGCTGGTCGTCGGGTCGGAGGTCTTCAGCCGCCTGCTCGACTTCAGCGACCGCACCACCTGCGTGCTGTTTGGCGATGGTGCCGGCGCCGTGGTGCTCGAAGCGTCCGAGACGCCCGGCATCCTGGCGAGCGACCTGCACGCAGACGGCAAGCACGTCGGCATCCTGTGCGTACCCGGCCACGTGGCGGGCGGTGTCGCCAGCGGGGACCCGTTCCTCAAGATGGACGGCCAGGCCGTGTTCAAGCTCGCGGTCGGCTTGCTGGAGAAGTCGGCCCGCGCCACGCTGGAAAAGGCGGGCATCGAGGCGGCGGACGTCGACTGGATGGTGCCGCACCAGGCCAATATCCGCATCATGCAAAGCACGGCGCGCAAGCTGCACTTGCCGATGGAAAAGGTCGTGGTCACGGTGGACCAGCACGGCAACACCTCGGCCGCGTCGATTCCGCTGGCGCTCGACCATGCGGTGCGCGCCGGCCAGGTGCAGCCCGGCCAGACGGTGCTGCTCGAAGGCGTGGGCGGCGGTTTCACCTGGGGCTCGGTGCTCCTTAAGATGTAGCTAATAACGCTTATTGGATAAGCGCTAGAGCGTGTTTTTACCAATAATTCAATGAATTCCTTCGCATTTGTCTTTCCCGGGCAAGGTTCGCAGGCGGTCGGCATGCTCGACGCCTGGGGCGAGCACCCCGCCGTTCTCGGTGCGCTGGCCGAAGCCTCGGACGCGTTGGGCGAAGACCTGGGCAAACTCATCCACGAAGGCCCCAAGGAGGCGCTCGCGCTCACCACCAACACCCAACCGGTGATGCTGGTGGCCGGCGTGGCCGCCTGGCGCGTATGGCGTGCCGAGGGCGGCGCGCTGCCGCTGGCCGTGGCCGGGCACTCGCTGGGCGAATATTCCGCCCTGGTGGCGGCAGGGGTGCTGACGCTCGCCCAGGCGGCGCCGCTGGTGCGCCTGCGCGCCGCGGCCATGCAGGAGGCGGTGCCGGTCGGCACCGGCGCCATGGCCGCCATCCTCGGCCTGGATGCTTCGGAAGTAATAGCTGTCTGCGCAGATGTGACAAGCGCTGGCGGCCAAAATGACCAAGAAGTCGTTGAAGCGGTGAACTTCAACGACCCGTCGCAGACCGTGATTGCCGGCGGCAAGGCAGCGGTCGAGCGCGCCTGCGAGGCGCTCAAGGCGGCCGGCGCCAAGCGCGCGCTGCCCTTGCCGGTGTCCGCGCCGTTCCATTCCAGCCTGATGCGCCCGGCGGCCGAGAAGCTGCGCGCCGCCCTGGCGCAGACCGCGCTGGCGGCGCCGCAGATTCCCGTGCTCAACAACATCGACGTGGCCGTGCAGAGCGAGCCCGACGCGATTCGCGACGCGCTCTACCGCCAGGCCTTCGGACCGGTGCGCTGGGTCGAATGCGTGCAGCGGCTCAAGGCCCTGGGCGCGACGCACATCGTCGAATGCGGTCCCGGCAAGGTGCTGGCCGGCCTGGTGCGCCGCATCGACCCCGAACTCGTGGGCGTGCCGCTGTACGACCCCGAATCCCTGAAGCAAGCCCAGGAGCTGCTGGCATGAGCGATATGGCAGACAAGAAGGCGCCCGTGGCGCTGGTGACGGGCGCCTCGCGCGGCATCGGTGCGGCGATCGCGGCCGAACTGGCCGCGCGCGGCTACCAGGTGGTCGGCACCGCTACGACAGCGGACGGTGCAGAGCGCATCGGTGCCGCCCTGGCCGCGCACCCCGGCTGCCGCGGCGCCGTGCTGGATGTGAACGACGCGCCCGCCGTGGACGCGCTGATCGACGCCACCGTCAAGGAACTGGGCGGGCTGCAGGTGCTGGTGAACAACGCCGGCATCACGCGCGACCAGCTCGCCATGCGCATGAAGGACGACGATTGGGACGCGGTGCTCGGCACCAACCTGGGCGCGGTGTTCCGCGTCAGCCGCGCGGCCATACGCCCGATGATGAAGCAGCGTTTCGGCCGCATCATCAGCATCACCAGCGTGGTCGGCGCCTCGGGCAACCCTGGGCAGGCCAACTACGCCGCCGCCAAGGCGGGTGTCGCCGGCATGACGCGCTCGCTGGCGCGCGAGCTCGGCAGCCGGGGCATCACCGTCAACTGCGTGGCGCCCGGCTTCATCGATACCGACATGACCGCCGGCCTGCCCGAAGCGCAGCAAAAAGCCCTGCTCGACCAGATTCCCCTCGGCCACCTGGGCCGGCCGGCCGACATCGCGCACGCCGTCGCCTACCTCGCCTCGCCGCAGGCTGGGTACGTGACGGGGCAGGAGTTGCACGTCAATGGCGGCATGTACATGTAGTTGGCTGGACTTGGCCTCAGATGCATTCAGATAAGACTGTGTCATCCGGTACCATCCAAGCAGCTAGAATCCCCCGATTACCCAACACCCAGAGTGGACACCATGAGCGATATTGAAGCACGCGTCAAAAAGATCATTGCCGAGCAACTCGGCGTGGAAGAATCCCAGGTCACCAACGAGAAGGCCTTCGTCGCCGACCTCGGCGCCGACTCGCTCGACACGGTCGAACTGGTGATGGCCCTGGAAGACGAATTCGGCATCGAGATTCCCGACGAAGACGCCGAGAAGATCACCACGGTGCAAAACGCCATCGACTACGCCACGTCCCACCCGAAGGCTTGAGCGGCGCGCTGCGCCGCGTCGAGCGATCAAGCACAAGGTTTCCGCATGAGCCGTCGTCGCGTTGTCGTGACCGGCCTGGGTTGCGTTTGTCCCGTGGGCAACACGGTGCAGGACGCCTGGGCCAATCTCCTGGCCGGGCAATCGGGCATCGGCGCCATCACCAAGTTCGATGCATCGAACTTCGCCTGCAGGATCGCCGGCGAGGTGCGGGGGTTTGATGTCGAGTCGTACATGAGCGCCAAGGATGCGCGCTCGATGGACGCCTTCATTCATTTCGGCATCGCCGCTGCCGTCCAGGCCGTGCAGGACGCCGGCCTTCCCGTGGGCGAGGCGCTCGACGAAGACCTGGCGACGCGCATCGGCTGCGTCATCGGCTCGGGCATCGGCGGCTTGCCGCTGATCGAGAACACCCACGCCGAGCTGACCGCACGCGGTCCGCGGCGCATCACCCCGTTCTTCGTGCCGGCCTCGATCATCAACATGGTGGCGGGCCACGTCTCTATGCGGTTTGGCTTCAAGGGGCCGAACCTGTCCGTGGTCACGGCCTGCACCACCGGCCTGCACTGCATCGGCGAGGGCGGGCGCATGATCGAATACGGCGACGCCGATGTGGTCGTCGCCGGGGGCACCGAGGCCACCGTCTCGCCCCTGGGTATAGGCGGCTTCGCCGCCATGCGCGCGCTTTCCACGCGCAACGACGACCCACAGGCGGCCTCGCGCCCCTGGGACCGCGACCGCGACGGCTTCGTGCTGGGCGAAGGTGCCGGCGTCGTGGTCCTGGAAGAATACGAGCACGCCAAGGCACGCGGCGCGCGCATCTATGCCGAGCTCTGCGGCTTCGGCATGAGCGCCGACGCCGGCCACATGACAGCGCCCAATATGGACGGCCCGCGCCGCGCCATGCTGGCGGCGCTGCGCAATGCCGGCATGAACGCGAGCGAGGTGGACTACCTCAACGCCCATGGCACCTCCACCCCGCTGGGCGACGTGAACGAAACGCACGCCATCAAGGCGGCATTCGGCGAGCACGCCGGCAAGCTGGTGGTCAGTTCCACCAAGTCCATGACCGGCCATTTGCTGGGCGGCGCCGGTGGCATCGAGAGCATCTTCACCATCCTCTCCCTGTACCACCAGAAAGTCGCGCCGACCATCAACCTGGAGCATCAGGACCCGGAGTGCGACCTGGACTATTGCGCCAACACCGCGCGCGACATGCGCGTGGACGTCGCCATGAAGAACAACTTCGGCTTCGGCGGCACCAACGGCACGCTGGTATTCCGGCGCGTCTGAGGCGCCCGCTGGCGCGCCGCTCCCCGGACTTTTCGTGGGCGCAGCCGCAGCACGCTTCCCAGAGCCCCGGGCCAGTCGGCCCCAGGCCCTTCAATGAGCGCAGGCACGGCACGCTACCCGGCACCCCCCGTCACCTTCCCGGTACGGCGCAGCGGCCGCATGGCCGGCGCGCTGCTCGCCTTGCACGCCGCGAGCCTGGTGGTTCTGTCCGCCTGGCTGTTCCTGGGCGCGGGTGCCGCACGCGCCCCCGCCGGGCCGGCCTTGCTGGCATGGGCCGCAGCTGCCGTCCTGACCGTGCGCTTCTGGCGGCGCCAGCCGGTCGGCGAGCTGGTGTGGGACGGCGCCTGCTGGCAGTTGCAGCGCAGTGTCGGCCCGCCGGCCGAGCAAGCGCTCGGCCCGGACGTGGCGGTACAGCTCGACCTCCAGCGCCAGATGGTGCTGGCCTTTGCATGCGCGCGTCCCGCCGTATGGCTGTACGTCGAATGCCGGCACGGGCCGGAGCGCTGGCCCGATGTGCGCCGTGCGGTATATTCGCGGCCCAGCGCAGCCGGCCCCGTGCCAGCCGACCGCCGGCAAGCCGAACGCACGCCCTGACACGGCCGCAGGCCCGGTGCCTCGCCCGAGGCGCGGCGGCAACCACCCATCCATGACCGATTCCTCCTCCGTCGCCCCCGCCGAGCCCCGTGCGCCCGACGCCGATTTCGAGCTGGTGCAACGCAGCATCGCGGGCGACCAACGGGCTTTCGAGCTTCTGGTCATCAAGTACCAGCGCCGCATCGAGCGGCTGATTGCGCGCATGGTGCGCGACACCGACCTGGTGCCCGACATCGCCCAGGAAACCTTTATCCGTGCCTACCGCGCGCTGCACCAGTTCCGCGGCGAGGCGCAGTTCTATACCTGGCTGTACCGCATTGCCGTCAATACAGCCAAGAAGGCCCTGCTCGACCTCAAGCGCAACCCCGTGGTCTACGAGGGGGCGGCACCGGGCGGTGACGAGGACGATGAAACTTCCAGGCCGCGTCGCGAACAAAGCACGGAGGAAACGCCCGAAACGGTCCTGGCAGCGCAAGAAATTGCCCGTGCGGTGAATGCGGCCATGGAAGCCCTTCCCGTCGATCTGCGTCAGGCCGTCACCCTGCGGGAGATCGAAGGCCTGAGCTACGAAGAGATCGCGGAGGCCATGGATTGCCCCATCGGCACCGTGCGTTCGCGCATCTTCCGTGCACGCGAGGCGATTTCGGCGCGCGTGCGCCCGATGCTGGAAAACCAGTCGGGCAAGCGCTGGTGAGGGATGGCAACCGGACAATTCAGGTGGACACCATGGAACTGGATGAAAAGCAACGGGAGCTGCTGTCGGCGCTGGCCGACGGCGAGCTGCAAGGGGACGAACTCGCACAGGCGCTTGCCCTGTGCGGCAGCGACGGCGCCACGGCCTGCTGGCGGGACTACCACCTGATCGGGGACGGGCTGCGCGCGCCGGAACTCGCCGGTTCCAGCGACAGCGCGCGCTTGTTGCTGCGGGTGCGCGGCGCCATGGCCGAGGTGCCGGTCCCCGCAGCGCCCGCCATGCCACCGCCCGGGTTGCCTCCGGCCGCGAACGACCCGCTGTTCCGCTGGAAGATGGTGGCCGGTTTTGCCTCTCTGGCCGCGGTCGCGGCCATCGGCTGGAATTCGCTGTCGGTGCTGCAGGAAGGTACGCCCCAGGGCGCGCAGCTGGCCTCGGGCCAGCCCCCGCGCACGGCTGTGGTGACCGAAATGGCCCAGGCCGGGCCGCAAACGATGCTGCGCGACCCGCGACTCGACGAGCTCCTGGCGGCGCACAAGCAGTACGGCGGTGCTTCGGCGCTGCAAATGCCCGCTGGCTTCCTGCGCAATGCAACGTTCGAGGCCCCGCAGCGCTGAGGCGGCCTTGCGCGGCCGGCGCGGCGCGCAGAAGGCCTGGCGGTGGTTGGGCGCGCTGCTGCTGGTGTGTGCGGGCAGCGTCGCGCAGGCAGCCGAGGGGTCTGGCGCGGCGCTTCCAGCCGCTGGAGCGGATACTGCGCTGCCTGCGGATGTCGCCGGTTGGATGGCGCGGATGCAGCGCGCCGCCCTGGAGCGCAATTACACCGGGACCTTCGTCGTCGTGACCGACGGCGGAGCGGCCAGCGGTTCGCGCATCTGGCACGCCTGCGGGCAAGACGAGCACATCGAGCGCATCGAGGCGCTCGACGGCCCGCCCCGCACCATCTTTCGCCGCAACGGAGAGATGCGCACCTTTCTGCACGCCTCGCATACCGCGGTGATCGAGCCACTGACCGGTAGCACGCCCTTTGCCGGCGCTGTGCCGGCCCTGGCCGGAAAGCTCGACCTCTGGTACCGCGCCGAACGCCAAGGGCGCCAGCGCGTCGCCGGGCACGAGGCCGATGTGGTGCTGCTGCGCCCGCGCGACGCCCTGCGCTACGGCTACCGCGTCTGGAGCGAGCGCCGATCCGGCCTGGTGCTTCGCCTGCAGACCGTACAGGCCGATGGCCGTGTGCGCGAGCAAGCGAGCTTTCTCCAGCTGGACCTGGATGCGCCGGTGTCGCTCACGGAGCTGGCCCGCGCCATGGACGATCTCGAAGGCTACCGCGCGCTCACGCCGGCGCCCCAGCGCAAGCTGCAGGACGCCGAACGTGCCTGGACGCTGCGTGAGTCCGTGCCAGGCTTTGCACTGCAGGGTTGCCGCGCCCCCCAGGCGCAGCCCCGCACCATGCAATGCAGTTATTCCGACGGGCTGGCGAGCGTATCGCTGTTTATCGAGCCGGTGCGCCCGGGCGCCGCAGTGGCCGGCGCGCGCTGGTCGGCGGGTGCCACGCAGGCGCTGGCGCGCCCGCTGGATGCCGACACCTGGTTGACCGCCGTGGGCGAGGTGCCGCTCGATACCCTGGTGCTGTTCGCCGATCGCCTGGTGCGCGCGCGCTGACTTCGCGGGAACCAAATTCGCATGGCGCGCTTCTGAAACCCATGCGCAGGCCGCGCAAACAGACAAGGAAAGGCAAGATCATGGGATTGCGATGGACGAATGTGCAGGCGTGGACAGTGGCAGGCGTGGTGGCCGTAGCGGGTGCCGTCGGGGTGGGGGCGCTCGGCTTCGTGCCCGGACAGGTGCAGGCGCAGGCCAGCACGGCGCGCGGCCTGCCCGATTTCACCGATCTGGTGGAGCAGGTCGGCCCGGCGGTGGTGAACATCCGCACGCTTGAAAAAGTCAGCGCGCGCAACATGCCCAGCGGCATGGACGAGGAAATGCTCGAGTTCTTCAAGCGCTTCGGCCTGCCGATACCCAACATGCCCCGGGGCCAACGCCCCAATCCGCGCCAGCAGCAGCCCGACGACGAGCAGCCGCGCGGCCTGGGCTCGGGCTTCATCCTCAGTTCCGACGGCTACGTGATGACCAATGCCCACGTGGTCGAAGGCGCGGACGAAGTCATGGTCACCCTGACCGACAAGCGCGAGTTCAAGGCCAAGATCATCGGCTACGACAAGCGCAGCGATGTGGCGGTGGTCAAGATCGAAGCCAGCGGGCTGCCCGCGGTGAAGATCGGCGACGTGGGCCGCGTGCGCGTCGGCGAGTGGGTGATGGCGATCGGCTCGCCCTTCGGCCTGGAAAACACGGTGACGGCCGGCATCGTCAGCGCCAAGCAGCGCGACACGGGCGACTACCTGCCGTTCATCCAGACCGACGTGGCCATCAATCCCGGCAATTCCGGCGGGCCCCTGATCAACATGCGTGGCGAGGTCATCGGCATCAACAGCCAGATCTATTCGCGCTCGGGCGGCTTCATGGGCATTTCGTTCTCCATCCCGATCGATGAGGCAATCCGCGTCAGCGACCAGCTGCGTGCCACGGGCAAGGTCACGCGCGGGCGCATCGGTGTACAGATCGGCAGCGTCACCAAGGACGTCGCCGAGTCCCTCGGGATGGCCAAGCCCCAGGGTGCGCTGGTCACTGGCGTCGAAGCCGGGGCGCCCGCCGACAAGGCCGGTGTCGAGGCCGGGGACGTGATCACGCGCTTCGACGGCAAGCCCGTGGACCGGATCTCCGATTTGCCGCGCATGGTGGGCAACACCAAGCCCGGCACGCGCAGCACCATTACCGTGTTCCGCCGTGGGCAGACGAAGGACCTCTCCGTCACAGTGGCCGAGATCGAACCCGAAGACGGTGAGGCGGCCGGCCCCGGTCCGGGCGAAGCCAAGCCCAAGGCATCCCCCGCGGCGCAGAAGCTCGGCCTGGTGGTCTCCGCGCTCAGCGATGCGCAGCGGCAGAAGCTCAAGGTCAAGGGCGGAGTGCGCGTGGACGCGGCCACCGACGGGGCGGCACGCGCCGGCCTGCGCGAGGGCGATGTGATCCTGGCGGTCGCCAACACCGAGGTGTCCAGCCTGAAGGACTTCGAAGCAGCGGTGGGCCAGGCCGACAAGAGCAAGCCCATCAACGTGCGCTACCGCCGTGGCGATTGGGAGCAGTACGCGCTGATCCGTCCGGCACGCTGAGCCAGCGGGGCGCGTGGCGATTTGCCTACAATACGCGCCCAAGCATGAGTGCCTGCAACGGGCGCGTCCTTTGAAAGCGGCGCGCCCTTTTTTCATGCGTGCCCGCCGCCGGCGCCCTTCCGAACCTCTCGTTGATGAAGCACATCCGTAATTTTTCCATCATTGCGCACATCGATCATGGCAAGTCCACCCTGGCCGACCGCCTGATCCAGCGCTGCGGCGGCCTGGCCGAACGCCAGATGGAGGCGCAGGTGCTCGACTCCATGGACATCGAGAAGGAGCGCGGCATCACCATCAAGGCCCAGACGGCGGCCTTGCACTACAAGGCGCAGGACGGCCAGGTCTACAACCTCAACCTGATCGATACCCCCGGCCACGTCGATTTTTCCTACGAAGTGAGCCGCTCGCTCTCGGCCTGCGAGGGTGCCTTGCTGGTGGTCGATGCCTCACAAGGCGTGGAAGCGCAAACCGTGGCGAACTGCTACACGGCGCTGGACCTGGGCGTGGAAGTCCTGCCGGTGCTCAACAAGATGGACTTGCCGCAGTCCGACCCCGAGAACGCCAAGGCCGAGATCGAGGACGTGATCGGCATCGACGCCGAGCACGCCATTCCCTGCTCGGCCAAGACCGGCATGGGCATCGACGAGATCCTGGAGGCGATCGTCGCCAAGGTGCCGGCGCCGCGCGGCAACCCCGAGGGGCCGCTGCGCGCCATGATCATCGACAGCTGGTTCGACAGCTACGTCGGCGTGGTGATGCTGGTGCGCGTCGTCGATGGGCGCCTGCTCAAGGGCGAGCGTTTCAAGATGATGGCCAGCGGTGCCGCCTACAACGCCGACAACCTGGGTGTGTTCACCCCCGCCAACGAGGCGCGCGACCGGCTTCAGGCGGGCGAAGTGGGCTACATCATTGCCGGCATCAAGGAATTGCAGGCCGCCAAGGTGGGCGACACCATCACGCTGGAGAAGAAGCTCCCCAACAACGCCGGTCCCGCCACCGAGGCCCTGCCGGGTTTCAAGGAAATCCAGCCGCAGGTGTTCGCCGGCCTGTACCCCACCGAGGCGAGCGAATACGACCAGTTGCGCGATGCGCTGGAAAAGCTCAAGCTCAACGACGCCTCCCTGCACTACGAACCCGAGGTCAGCCAGGCGCTGGGCTTTGGTTTCCGCTGTGGTTTCCTGGGCCTGCTGCACATGGAAATCGTGCAGGAGCGCCTGGAGCGCGAGTTCGACCAGGACCTCATCACCACCGCGCCCAGCGTGGTGTACGAAGTGGTGATGCCGGGCGGTGAAGTGGTGATGGTGGAGAACCCGGCCAAGATGCCCGACCAGGGCCGGCTGCAGGAAATCCGCGAGCCCATCGTCACCGTGCACCTGTACATGCCGCAGGACTATGTTGGCCCGGTGATGACGCTGGCCAACCAGAAGCGCGGCGTGCAGATCAACATGGCCTACCATGGCCGCCAGGTCATGCTGACCTACGAGATGCCGCTGGGTGAGATCGTGCTCGACTTCTTCGACAAGCTCAAATCGGTAAGCCGGGGCTATGCGTCCATGGATTACGAATTCAAGGAATACCGCGCCTCCGACGTCGTCAAGGTCGATATCCTGCTCAACGGCGAGAAGGTCGATGCGCTCTCCATCATCGTGCACCGCAGCCAGAGCCAGTACCGCGGCCGCGCCGTGGTCGCCAAGATGCGCGAGATCATCAGCCGCCAGATGTTCGACGTGGCCATCCAGGCGGCCATCGGCAGCAACATCATTGCGCGCGAGACCATCAAGGCACTGCGCAAGAACGTGCTTGCCAAGTGCTATGGCGGCGACGTCAGCCGCAAGAGGAAGCTCCTTGAAAAGCAGAAGGCCGGCAAGAAGCGCATGAAGCAGATCGGGTCGGTGGAAGTGCCGCAAGAAGCCTTTCTTGCCATTTTGCAGGTGGAAGATTGATGCAACTGGTTCAGATATTCACCTCGCTCATCCTGGCGGCATTCGCCGCCTACATCGGCGCCTGGTACTTTGGTGCCATCGAGGGCAACTTCGCGCTCCTGCTGTTCCTCGCCACCGTGGTCACAGGCGCGTACTGGGTGGCCGAGCAGCTGTACTTTCTGCCGCGCCGGCGCAAGGCGGCGCTGGCGCTTCAGCAGGCCGGGCAGGCGCGGCGCGCCGAACTGGCGCGCAAGGGCATTGCGCAGACCGACATCGACACCTCCGAAGGCCAGCAGCGCGTGCTCGCGCAGCCGTGGTGGCTGGACTGGACGGCGGGGCTGTTTCCCGTCATCGCGGCCGTGTTCCTGCTGCGCTCGTTCTTGGTGGAGCCGTTCAAGATCCCGTCCGGGTCCATGATTCCCACGCTGCTGGTCGGTGACCTGATCCTGGTGAACAAGTTCACCTACGGCATCCGCCTGCCCGTGCTCAACACCAAACTGACGGAGGGCAAGGCCCTGCAGCGCGGCGACGTGGTGGTGTTTCGCTACCCGCCCCAGCCCAGCCTGGACTACATCAAGCGCGTCGTCGGCCTGCCGGGCGACGAGGTGGCCTACCTGAACAAGCGCCTGTCCATCAATGGCAAGCCGGTGCCGACGCAGGCCCTGCCCGATTTCTTCGACGAGGATGCGACGCGCTACTTCAAGCAGTTGCAGGAGCAGCTCGGCGAGCGCTCGCACCGGCTGCTGAACAACGACGGCGCGCCGGCCTTCGTCCAGGGAGCGAGCAATTTTGCCTATCGGGACAACTGCCGCTACAGTGTCGAGGGCGTGGTCTGCAAGGTGCCTGAGGGCCATTACTTCATGATGGGCGACAACCGCGACAATTCGCTCGATTCGCGCTACTGGGGGTTCGTTCCGGATGCCAACATCGTGGGCAAGGCATTTTTCGTCTGGATGAACTTTGGCGACTGGAAGCGCATCGGCTCTTTCCAGTAGGCGCGTCGCAGCACAGCAACAAGAACGGGAGACAGACTCTATGACATCGCATCGCACAGCCAGCCGGTCGCGCCAGCGCGGCCTGTCCTTCATCGGCGTGATCTTCATCGGCTTGCTGGCCGTGGCGGCGTTCGCCATCGGCGGGCAGTCGATCCCGGTGCTGCTGGAATCGCATGCCATCCAGAAGGCCATTGACAAAGCCTCGCGGGAAGGCAACACCGTGCCCGAGATCCGCGCCAGCTTTGACCGCGCCGGGGCCATCGACGACATCTCTTCCATCACTGGGCAGGATCTCGAGGTGACCAAGCGCGGCGACAAGGTGGTGGTGCGCGCCAAGTATTCGCGCGAGATCGCGCTGGCCGGCCCGGCGTATCTGGTCTACCGTTTCGACTTGCAGTCCGACTAGGTGCAACCTGCCCTTGTTCTGCTGCAGCAGCGGCTGCAACACACATACTCCAGGCCGGCGCTCCTGACACGCGCCCTGACGCACCGCAGCGCCAGCGCGGACCACAACGAGCGCCTCGAGTTCCTCGGCGATTCGGTGCTCAGCCTGGCCGTCTCCAGCCTATTGTACGAACGCCTGCCCGACCTGGCCGAAGGCGAGCTCTCGCGCGTGCGCGCGAACCTGGTCAAGCAAGACAGCCTGCACCGGCTGGCGCTTACGCTCGACCTGCCCGCCGTGCTGCGGGTGGGCGAGGGCGAGGCGCGCTCGGGCGGCAAGACCCGACCGTCCATGCTGGCCGACGCGCTGGAGGCGCTGATTGGCGCGGTGTACCTGGATGCCGGCTTCGAAGCCGCCGAGCGCGTGGTGCGCCGCCTGTTCGAAGGCGTGGAGATCGGTCCGCAGATGCAGGCCGCCGCGCGCGATGCCAAGACCGCCCTGCAGGAGTGGCTGCAGGGCAGGCGCCTGCAGCTGCCCGCCTACCGCGTGGTGGAAACCTCGGGCGTGGCGCACCGCCAATCCTTCGAGGTTGAATGCACGGTGGCCGAGCGCGCGCTCGCGGTGCGCGGCAGCGGCAACTCGCGCCGCGCCGCCGAACAATCCGCCGCTGCCGCCATGCTGGCCCAACTACAGGCGCAAACCCCATGATTGATGCTAGAAAAAAAGAAGCTGATGATAAAGATTTAGCAAGCGCTGAAGGCCAAAATAACCTTGAAGCCATGCTGCGTGCCAGCCGCCCTGCCGGCCAGGCGGCCGACGCCACCGGCCAGCGCTGCGGCGTGGTGGCCATCGTCGGCAAGCCCAATGTCGGCAAGTCGACGCTGCTCAACGCCCTGGTCGGCCAGAAGATCAGCATCACCTCCCGCAAGGCGCAGACCACGCGCCACCGCATCACCGGCATCCGCACGCGCGGGCAGACGCAGTTCGTGTTCGTCGATACGCCGGGCTTCCAGACGCGCCACGCCACGGCGTTGAACAAGTCGCTCAACAAGACCGTGATGGGTGCCATTGGCGACGTGGACCTGATCCTGTTCGTCGTCGAGGCGGGCAGCTTCACGCTGCAGGATGCCAAGGTGCTGTCGCTGTTCAAGCCCGGCATTCCCACGCTGCTGATCGCCAACAAGCTCGACGCCATCCACCGCCGCGCGGAAATCGCGCCCTGGCTCAAGGGCATGCAAGAGCGCCACCCGTTCGCCGAGTTCGTGCCCATGTCGGCCAAGAGCAAGGCCGACGTCGAGCGGCTGTTCGGCGTGGTCGAGAAATACCTCCCCGAGCAGCCCTGGTGGTACGCCGAGGACGAGCTGACCGACCGCAGCGAGAAATTCCTCGCCAGCGAGACGGTGCGCGAAAAGCTGTTCCGCTTCACCGGCGACGAGTTGCCCTACACCTCCACCGTCGTCATCGACCAGTTCAGCGAGGAAAAAAGCAAGCAGCACAAGCGCCTGGTGCGCATCGCCGCCACCATCGTCGTCGAGCGCGACAGCCACAAGGCCATGGTGATCGGCGACAAGGGCGAGCGCTTGAAGCGCATCGGCATGGAAGCGCGCCAGGAGCTCGAAAAGCTCCTGGACGCCAAGGTGTTCATTGAAATCTGGGTCAAGGTGCGCAGTGGCTGGGCCGACGACGAAGCGCGCGTCCGTTCCTTCGGTTATGAATAAAAACGGCCATCAGCGCTTGATGGATAAGCGTTGATAGCTATTTTATAAATAGCAATATGGCCACCCGCCGCATTGCCGACGAGCCGGCGTTCGTCCTGCACCGCTACGACTGGAGCGAGTCCAGCCTGATCCTGGAGGCCTTCTGCCGCGGCCACGGCCGCGTCGCCCTGGTGGCCAAGGGGGCGAAAAAGCCCAGCTCCAACTTCCGCCCGGTGTTGCTGCCCTTGCAGCCACTGCGGCTGGCGTGGGGGCAAAGCGCCGCCGGCGACGCCGAGATCCACACGCTCAAGGGCGCGGAATGGTCGGGCGGTCATATCCTGCCGCTGGGCGACGCGCTGCTGTCCGGCCTGTACCTGAACGAACTGCTGCTGCGCCTGCTGGCGCGCGGCGACCCGCACACGCGCCTGTTCGACCACTACGCCGCCACCGTGCAGGTGCTGGCGAGCGCCCCCAGCGAGGCGCTGGAGCCCGTGCTGCGGCTGTTCGAGCTGGTGCTGCTGCGTGAAATCGGCCTGCTGCCGGCGCTCGATGTGCAAACGCTCACGCACGGCGCGCTCGCGCCCACGGGGCGCTACCTGTTGGTGGCCGAAGGCGGCCTGCGCGCCGCCGGGCCCGACGAGCGGCCGAGCCTTGCCGGCGCGCAGTGGCTGGCACTGGCCCAGGCGCTGCAGCACGGGGAGGCAGGTTTCGCCGAGTTGTTGGGCGCCTGCGCTGGCGTGGCGGCAGAACTCAAGCCCCAGCTGCGGGCGCTCCTGCAATACCATTGCGGCAGCCCACGCCTGCGCACGCGGCAATTCATGATCGACGTGCAGGCGCTGTGACGGCCGCGTGCCGCCCAGGCCGCGCCCCTATTGTCATGAACCGCTCTTCTGCCCCCCAGCGCACCGCGCTTTCCGTCAACGTCAACAAGGTGGCGCTGCTGCGCAACACCCGGCACCTGGGCATCCCCAGCGTGCTGCGCGCCGCGCAGATCTGCCTGGAGGCCGGCGCCCAGGGCATCACCGTGCACCCCCGGCCCGATGGGCGCCACATCCGCGCCGACGACGTGCACGAGCTCGCGCAGCTGCTCACGGCCTGGGCGGGGCGCGAGTACAACATCGAGGGCAACCCCTCGCACAACCTGATGGAGTTCATCCGCCAGGTGCGGCCCAGCCAGGCGACCTTCGTGCCCGACAGCGAAGACCAGTTCACCAGCGACCACGGCTGGAGCTTCCCGCAGGACGCCGAGCGCCTGGCGCCGCTGGTGGCCGAATGCCGCCAGCTCGGCGTGCGCGTGAGCCTCTTCATGGACCCGGTCCCCGCCGCCATGGCGGCGGCGCGCGCCGTGGGCGCCGATCGGGTCGAGCTCTACACCGAGCCCTACGCCGCTGCCTGGGGCACGCCGCAGCAGGGCGCCGAGCTGGAACGCTACCGCGCGGCCGCCGAGGCCGCGCTCGCCGCCGGCCTGGGCGTGAACGCCGGCCACGATTTGAACCGGGACAACCTGGCGGCCTTCGTGCGCACCGTGCCCGGCCTGCTGGAGGTGTCCATCGGCCACGCGCTCATCGCCGACGCGCTGGAACTGGGCTACCAGGCCACGGTGCAGGCCTACCTGGCGTGCATCGCCAGCGGCACGGCGCTGCGGGGCGGTTCCTGAATCGATAGCTGCTTGCGCTTTCCAGACAAGCGCCAGAGGCCAAAAAGACCTTGAAACCATGATCTACGGCATCGGCACCGACATCTGCGACGTGCGCCGCATCGCCGCCAGCCTCGAGCGCCACGGCGAGCGCTTTGCCGCCAGGGTGCTGGCCGACGGCGAACTGGCCACCTGGCGCGCGCGCAGCGCGCGCTGGCCCGAGCGCGGCGTGCGCTACCTGGCGACGCGCTTTTCCGCCAAGGAAGCCTTCAGCAAGGCCGTTGGCCTGGGCATGCGCATGCCCATGACCTGGCGCGCCTGCGAGGTCGCCAAGCTTGCCAGCGGCCAGCCGGTGATCGTGCTGCACGGCGCGCTCAAGGACTGGTTCGACGCGCGCGGCTTGAGCGCCCACCTGAGCGTGACCGACGAGACCGACTACGCCGCGAGCTTCTGCGTGGTGGAGAAAATATAAGAAAAATGGCACCCAGCGCTTGATGGACAAGGGCTTGCAGCTACCAATTAAAGAGCACAATACGGCATGACAGCAGAACACGCCCCCCTGATCCTCGACGTCGCCGGCACCGCGCTGACCGCCGACGACCGCCGGCGCCTCGCCCACCCGCTGACCGGCGGCGCCATCCTGTTCGCGCGCAACTGGGACAACCGCGCCCAGCTGCTCGAACTCACCGCCAGCATGAAGGCCGTGCGCGAGGACTTGCTCATCTGCGTGGACCACGAAGGCGGCCGGGTGCAGCGCTTTCGCACCGATGGCTTCACCCACCTGCCGCCCATGCGCGCGTTGGGCGAACTGTGGATGGACGACGGCAAGGGCGCCAAGGCCGTGCCCGGCAGCGGCGCGCTGCGCGCCACCAACGCCGCCACCGCCTGCGGCTACGTGCTGGGGGCCGAGCTGCGCGCCTGCGGCGTCGATTTTTCTTTCACCCCGGTGCTCGACCTGGATTGGGGTGAAAGCTCCGTCATCGGCGACCGCGCCTTCCACCGCGACCCGCGCGTGGTGGCGCTGCTGGCCAGGAGCCTGATGCACGGCCTGCTCCAGGCCGGCATGGCCAACTGCGGCAAGCACTTCCCCGGCCACGGCTTCGCCCGGGCCGATTCCCACACCGAGGCGCCGGTGGACCGGCGCAGCCTCAAGGCCATCCTGGCGGACGACGCCGCGCCGTACCCGTGGCTCAGCACGGTGCTCAGCAGCGTGATGCCGGCGCACATCGTCTACCCCCGGGTGGACAGCCGGCCAGCGGGCTTTTCCAAGCGCTGGCTGCAGGACATCCTGCGCCGCCAGATGCGTTTCGACGGCGCCATCTTCAGCGACGACCTGAGCATGGAAGGCGCGCGCCGACTGGACGGGCAGGTCGTGAGCTACACCGACGCCACCGTGGCCGCGCTGGAAGCCGGCTGCGACCTGGTGCTGCTGTGCAACCAGAGCGTGGGCGATGGCCGGGCGGTGGACGAACTGCTCGCCGGCCTGGAAAAGGCCCAGGCCCAGGGCCGCTGGCAGCCGAGCGTGGACAGCGAGGCGCGCCGCCTGGCGCTGCTGCCCGAAACCCTGCCCCAGCCCTGGGACGAGCTGATGCTGCAGCCCGCCTACATGCACGCACTGGACCTATTGCCATGACGACGATGCGCGTAGGCGTGCTCACCGGTGGCGGCGACTGCCCGGGCCTGAACGCGGTGATCCGCGCAGTCACCAAGTCGCTCATCCAGCACGGGCAGTGCGAGGTGCTGGGCATCCACGACGGCTTCGAGGGGCTGATGGGCGAAGCGCCGCGCACGCGGCCGCTCGGCTGGGAGCAGGTCTCCGGCATCCTGCACGTCGGCGGTACGCTGCTCGGCACCAGCAACACCGCCAACCCGCTGCAGGATGCGGCCACGCTGGCGCAGGTGGGCGCCAACGTGCGTGCGCTCGGCCTGGACGTGGTCGTGGCCATCGGTGGCGACGGCAGCATGAGCATCGCCCACGGCCTGGGCCAGGCCCTGGGCCTGGCCTGCGTGGGCGTGCCCAAGACCATCGACAACGACATCGCCCTGTGCGAGCGCAGCTTCGGCTTCGACACCGCCGTGGCCACGGTGACCGACGCGCTGCGCCGCATCGAGAGCACCGCCTACAGCCACCACCGCGTGATGGTCGTCGAGACCATGGGCCGCCACGCCGGCTGGCTGGCGCTGGAAGCGGGCATTGCCGGCGCGGCCGACGTCATCCTGCTGCCCGAGATCGACTACGACCTGCAGGCGGTCGTCGAGCGCTGCCGCCAGCGCGAGCAGCGCCAGCGCTACACCATCGTCTGCATCGGCGAGGGTGCCAAGGCGCGCGGCGGCAGCCTCACGGTGCGCGAGCGCGTGGCCCACAGCCCGGACCCGGTGCGGCTCGGCGGCGTGGGCCATGTGCTGCGCGCGCAGCTCCAGCCGCACCTGAAAAGCGAGGTGCGCGCCATCGTGCTCGGCCACGTGCAGCGCGGCGGCGACCCGACGCCGTTCGACCGCGTGCTCGCCACGCGCTTCGGCCACTACGCCGCGCGCCTGGTCATCGACGGCCAGTTCGGCCGCATGGCCACGCTGCAGGGCGGCCAGATCGGCAGCGTGCCGATCGCCGAGGTGGCCAATACCCAGCGCACCGTGCCGCTGGCGCACGAGCTGGTGGCGACGGCGCGCGATATCGGCGTGTGCCTGGGGGAGTAGTAGGGTTAGGGCGGTGCCGGCCGCGCCCGGCATGGCCTGAAATTTCTACTGAAAATGGCCTCGAGCGCTTGCTGGATAAGCGTAGGTAGCTATTGAAACAGTAGTTCATTCAGACGGCGCGCGGCGCCTCGGGCAGCGGCGCGGGTGCCACGGCATCGGGCAATGCCGCCCCTTCGGTGGGTTTCACCTCCGGCGGCGGCTCTGCGCGAAAGCGCCGCACCACGCGCTGGAAGATGAGTGCGTTGGGAATCTGCAGCCAGGCCGCGTGGCCTGGGGGCGCGCCGTGCTCTTCGAGCGTGGTGTAGAGCAGGTTGATGTCCACCACGCGGCCCACGGCGCCGGGCTTTTCGGCGGTGTCCAGCACCTCGATGTGGTCGCCGATGCGAAACGGCCGCGCGGTGAAGATCAGCAGCGCGCAGAACAGGTTGGACAGCACGCTCCAGGCGGCGAAGAAGGCCACGGCGCCGACGGTGGCAAAGCCCGTGAAGGCCGTCCACAGCACGGTGGCCGAAACGCCCAGGCGTTCGAGCACCAGCAGCGCCGTGGCGGCGGCGATCGACCAGCGGATGAAGCCCTTGAGCGGCACCACCAACTCGTCGGCCACCTGGTAGTGGTCGCCGGCGCGGCGCACCAGGCGGCGCAGCAGGTACTGCAGCAGCCACGCGCACAGGACGATGAGCGTGATCTGCAGCGCCGGGACGATGATTTCCAGCCAGTCCTGCGCCCAGGCGGGCAGGTACAGCCTCAGGGATTGGCGCATGCGCTCAAGCCTCGCGGCGCAGTGCGGGGAAGAGGATGACGTCGCGAATGCTGGGGCTGTCGGTCAGCAGCATCATCAGGCGGTCGATACCGATGCCGCAGCCGCCGGCCGGCGGCATGCCGTATTCCAGCGCGCGCACGAAGTCGTGGTCGAAGTACATGGCCTCGTCGTCGCCGCCGTCCTTGGCCGCCACCTGGGCATGGAAGCGCGCGGCCTGGTCCTCGGCGTCGTTGAGCTCGGAAAAGCCATTGCCGAACTCGCGCCCGGTGATGTAGAGCTCGAAGCGCTCGGTGACCTCGGGGCGCTGGTCGTTGGCGCGCGCCAGCGGGCTGATCTCGGTCGGGTGCTCCATGATGAAGGTCGGCTGCCAGAGCTGGTCCTCCACGGTTTCCTCGAAATACAGCACCTGCAGGCTGGCCAGGCTGCGCGTCGAGAGGCGCTCCTTGGCCTCGCTCATGCCGAGCTTCTTGAGCGCGCTGATCAGCCAGGCGGCGTCGTCTACGTGCGCGCCGGCCTCGGTGTACTGAAAGATGGCTTCGCGGATCGTCAGGCGGGCAAAGGGCTGGGCCAGGTCCACCGCGCGGCCCTGGTAGGACAGCTGCAGCGTGCCCACGGCCTTCTGCGCGGCGTCGCGCACCAGCGCCTCGGTAAAGCCCATCAGGTCCTGGTAGTTCCAGTAGGCCGCGTAGAACTCCATCATGGTGAACTCGGGGTTGTGGCGCACCGAGATGCCTTCGTTGCGGAAGTTGCGGTTGATCTCGAACACGCGCTCGAAGCCGCCCACCAGCAGGCGCTTCAAGAACAGCTCGGGAGCGATGCGCAGGTACATCTCCTGCTCCAGCGCGTTGTGGTGCGTGACGAACGGCCGGGCGTTGGCGCCGCCGGGAATGGGGTGCAGCATGGGCGTCTCGACCTCCAGGAAGCCGTGCTGCACCATGAAGTCGCGGATGCCGGACACCGCCTTGCTGCGCGCCACGAAGCGCGTGCGCGCGGCCTCATCCGTCATCAGGTCGACATAGCGCTGGCGGTATTTCACTTCCTGGTCGGCAATGCCGTGGAACTTGTCCGGCATGGGGCGCAGGCTCTTGGTCAGGAGGCGCAGGCCTGTGACCTTGACGGAGAGCTCGCCGGTCTTGGTCTTCATGAGCTGCCCCTCGGCGCCGACGATGTCGCCCAGATCCCAGTGCTTGAAGGCGGCGTACAGGTCCTCGCCCAGTGCGTCGCGCGTGACGTAGAGCTGGATGCGCCCGCCGTGCGCGCCCAGCGAGCCGTCCTGGATGGTGGCGAAACTTGCCTTGCCCATGACGCGCTTGAGCATCATGCGGCCGGCCACGCTCACCTGCACCGGCGCCTCGGCCAGCTGCTCGGGCGTGCTCGCGCCGTGCAGCGCGTGCAGATCGGCCGCCTGGTGGCGCGGCTTGAAATCGTTCGGGAAGGCCACGCCCGCGCCCTGGGCCTGGGCGTCCCGCAGGGCGCGCAATTTGTCGCGCCGCTCGGCGATCAGCTGGTTCTCGTCGGCGCTCGGGGGGGCAGGGTGGTGTTCGGACATGGCAAGGGCACGGAAAGTGGGGAAAGGCAGGGGCGGCCGCGCAGGGCGGGGCGCGTGCGCGCAACCGGGTATTCTAAATTTGACCGGCGCGGGCGACCGGCCAGGGCTCAGGCTTCGGGTGCGATGCCGGTGCGGTCGAGCATGTCCCCCACCAGTTCCAGACGCACCAAGGGGTTGTCGAGCTCCATCATCTGCTGCTTGAGGGGCAGCGGCATCGGCAGCAGCTCGCACCAGCGGTTGGCGACCCAGCCGCTGTCGTGCAGCAGCTCGGGCGTGGCCGTGCTGACCGCGTCCGCCCCGTGGCGCTCGCGCAGCGTGGCCAGCACGGGGGCCAGCGCCAGGGCGGTGGCGGCCAGGTGTTCGGGCACGGGGGTGGGCAGGTCGTCGGGGATCTGCTCGACGTCGGCCACCCACAGGCCGTGCGCCAGCAGGCTGTGGCGCTGGATGCGAAAGCGCGCGCCGCCCACGCAGCGCGCCAGCAGCAGGCCGGCCTGAGGCGATTGCAGGCTTTCCACGCGCGCCAGCGTGCCGACACTGCACAGCTGCTCGGGGCGCGCGCCGGCGCGGCGCACTTCGGTGCCGCTCTGCAGGCAGACCACGCCGAACGGCGCGCCGGCTTCGTGGCACTTGCGCACCATGGTCAGGTAGCGCACCTCGAACACGCGTAGCGCCAACAGGCCGCCCGGGTAGAGCACGGCCTCCAGGGGGAACAGCGGCAGCGAGGTGAGCGAGAGCGGCGCGTGCATGGGCTTGGCTATCATCCCACGTCCAGGATGCAACCGGGAAAACACCGCCAACATGCTCTACCAGATCGTTTCGTTCTTGCTCGACGTGGCCGGGGGGCTGCTGACCGGCGCCTGCCTGCTGCGCCTGTACATGCAGTGGCAGCGCGTGCCCTTCGGCAACCCGGTGGGGCGGCTGGTGTTCGCGCTGACCGATTGGCTGATCCTGCCACTGCGCCGCATGGTGCCGGCGGTGCGCGGCATCGATTGGGCAAGCCTGCTGGCGGCGCTGCTGGTGCAGCTGGCGCAGTACTTCATCCTGCTGCTGATCCTGGGCGGTGGGCAGGGCTGGGCGTGGCTGCCGTGGCTGGCGCTGTTCGGCCTGCTGCGCGTGGCGGTGAGCGCGGTGATGGGGCTGGTCATCGTGCACGCCGTAATGTCCTGGGTGCAGGCGCGCTCGCCCGTGGCCGACGTGCTCGGCCGCCTGGCCGCGCCCATCCTGCGCCCGGTGCGCCGGCTGCTGCCGCCCCTGGGCGGCGTGGACCTCTCGCCCCTGGTGGTGCTGGTGCTGCTCCAGGTGCTGATGATGGTGCTGACGCACCTGCAGGTGTCGCTGTGGCGCTAAAAAACCAGTGAAATTGGCCGCAAGCGCTTGATGGATAAGCGCTGGCAGCTATGAATTCAATAGTATTTTGCTTCAGGCCACGGCGTCTGCCGGCTGGCGCAGCAGGATGGCCAGACTTTCGGCGACGGTGCTGCGCAGCTCGCGCCGGTCGCTGATCAGGTCGACCGCACCTTTTTCCAACAGGAACTCGGCGCGCTGGAAGCCTTCGGGCAGGGTCACGCGCACGGTCGATTCGATGACGCGCGGACCGGCGAAGCCGATCAGTGCCTTGGGCTCGGCGATCACGATGTCGCCCACGAAGGCGAAGCCGGCGGAGACGCCGCCCATGGTCGGGTCGGTCAGCACGCTGATGTAGGGCAGTCCCTTCTTGGCCAGGCGCGTGAGTGCGGCGTTGGTCTTGGCCATCTGCATCAGCGAGAGCAGGCCCTCCTGCATGCGCGCGCCGCCGGTGGCAGTAAAGCAGATGAAGGGCACCTTCTGCTCGATGGCGGTCTCGACGCCGCGCACGAAGCGCTCGCCGACCACGCTGCCCATGGAGCCGCCCATGAATTCGAATTCGAAGCAGGCCACGACCACGTTGATGCTTTTCACCGCCCCGCCCATGACGATGAGCGCGTCGGTCTCGCCGGTGTTCTCCAGCGCCTCCTTCAGGCGTTCGGGGTACTTGCGGCTGTCCTTGAACTTGAGCGCATCGACCGGAATGACCTCCTGGCCGATCTCGTAGCGCCCCTCGGGGTCCAGAAAAGCGTCCAGCCGCGCCCGCGCGCCGATGCGGTGGTGGTGGCCGCACTGCGGGCACACGTTCTGGTTCTGTTCCAGGTCGCTCTTGTAGAGCACCGCCTCGCAGCTCGGGCACTTGATCCACAGCCCCTCGGGCATCTGCCGGCGCACGTTGGGGTCGGTCTGCTGGATCTTGGCAGGGAGAAGTTTTTCAAGCCAGGACATGCGTTTTCCTTCGATTGAATGTTCGGGTCGCTTCAAAGCCTACGAAACTGGCGCGGCCCCATACCAGGGACGCCGTGGAGCTGGCTCTGCCAGGCCACCGGCGTCGTCCCCCTTCCCGCAAGCGCAGCGCGGCGAGAGAAGGGGGAAGCCGCGCAGCGGCTCAGGGAGATGGACCGAATTATGCGTCGAGCGCCTTGCGCACCCCGCGCAGGAAATCCACCGCCACCGGCACCACCTTCTCGTGCGGCTGGCCGTCGAGCAGCTGGATGATGCGGCTGCCGATGACCACGGCGTCGGCCACCTTGCCGATGGCCTGGGCGGTGGCGGCGTCGCGGATGCCGAAGCCCACGCCGACGGGGATGGGGACCTGCTCGCGGATGCGCGGCAGCATGGCGCTTACGGCGGCGGTGTCGAGCGCGCCCGAACCCGTCACGCCCTTGAGCGAGACGTAGTACACGTAGCCGCTGGCGACCCGCGCAACCTGCGCCATGCGCTCGGACGTCGAGGTGGGGGCGAGCAGGAAGATGAGGTCCATGCCCTGGGCGCGCAGCTCGGCGGCGAAGGCTTCGCACTCCTCGGGCGGGTAGTCGACGATGAGCACGCCGTCCACGCCGGCCGCCGCCGCATCGCGCACGAAGGCGCCGGCGCCGTGGATCTGGTCGTAGCGCTCCACCGGGTTGGCGTAGCCCATGAGCACGACCGGCGTGGCCTGGTCGTCCTCGCGGAATTCGCGCACGTAGGCGAGCACCTGCTTGAGGCCCACGCCCAGCGACAGCGCTTTTTCGCCGGCTTTCTGGATCACCGGGCCGTCGGCCATGGGGTCGGAAAACGGCACGCCGAGCTCGATCACGTCGGCCCCGGCGCCCACCATGCCGTGCATCAGCGCGGGCGTGATGTCGGCGAAGGGAAAGCCGGCGGTGACGTAGGGGATGAGCGCCTTGCGGCCCTGGGCGGCGAGTTGTTCGAAGGTCGCCTGGATGCGGCTCATGGTTTGCTCCCGCCCTTGACCGTCAGCCCGCGCATGGAGGGCCGGTCGTAGAAGTCTTCGCCCGACAGGTCGGCCACGGTCCCGATGTCCTTGTCGCCCCGGCCCGAGAGGTTGACCAGGATGGACTGGTCGGGCCGCATCTCCTTGGCCAGCTTCATGGCATAGGCAAAGGCGTGGCTCGATTCGAGCGCCGGGATGATGCCCTCGGTGCGGCACAGGTGGTGGAACGCGGCCAGGGCCTCGGCGTCGGTGATGCCGACGTATTCGGCACGGCCGATTTCCTGCAGCCAGGCGTGCTCGGGGCCCACGCCGGGGTAGTCGAGCCCGGCGCTGATGCTGTGCGTCTCGGTGATCTGGCCGTTCTCGTCCTGCAGGATGAAGGTGCGGTTGCCGTGCAACACACCGCTGGAGCCGCGTTGCAGGCTGGCCGAGTGCTTGCCGCTGTCGAGGCCCTCGCCAGCGGCTTCGACACCAATTAGGCGCGTCTTTTCAAACGGAATATAGGGGTAGAAGACGCCCATGGCATTGCTGCCGCCGCCCACGCAGGCGACCACGGCGTCGGGCTGCTCGGCGGCAATCTTCTGCTCAGCGAGCATGGCCGGCATCTGCGCCAGGCACTCGGTGCCGATGACGCTCTGGAAGTCGCGCACCATCATCGGGTAGGGGTGTGGGCCGGCCACGGTGCCGATGATGTAGAAGGTGTTGTCCACATTCGCCACCCAGTCGCGCATGGCCTCATTGAGCGCGTCCTTCAGCGTGCGGCTGCCCGAATCCACGGGCACCACGGTGGCGCCGAGCAGCTTCATGCGGTAGACGTTGGGGCTCTGGCGCTTGACGTCCTCCGAGCCCATGTAGACCACGCATTCGAGTCCGTAGCGGGCGCAGATGGTGGCCGTGGCCACGCCGTGCTGGCCGGCGCCGGTCTCGGCAATGATGCGCGGCTTGCCCATGCGCTTGGCGAGCATGGCCTGGCCGATGACGTTGTTGATCTTGTGCGCGCCGGTGTGGTTGAGGTCTTCGCGCTTGAGGTAGATCTGCGCGCCGCCGAGCTCCTGGCTGGTGCGCGCCGCGTGGTACACGGGCGAAGGCCGGCCGACGAAATGGTTCAGCTCGTAGGCGAATTCGGCGAGGAAGTCCGGGTCGTGCTGGTAGCGGGCATAGGCGTCCTTGAGTTCCTGCAACGCAAAGGTGAGTGTCTCGCTCGCGAAGCTGCCGCCATAGCGGCCGAAATGGCCCGAGGCGTCGGGCTGCTGGTAATCAAACATGGGTGTTCCTGGCAAGAATCTCGTCGGCCGCGCGCACGGCGGCGACGAAACGTTGGATCTTGTCGGCGTCCTTGATGCCCTTAAGGGTTCCTCCCCCGGGGGCATCGCGTTCTACGCCGGAGCTGACGTCAACCGCGAGCGATGGGCAGCGCGGCCGAAGCTGCAAGATGCCATCGGTCACGTTTGCAGGCGTGAGCCCACCACTTAAAACGAGGTGAGAGTTGGCGCTTGGAGGAAGAAGTGACCAATTGAAAGCCTTGCCGCCACCGCCATACGCATCGACATGGGCGTCGAGCAGGATGGCCTGGGCGCGGGAGTATTGCTGTGCGTATTCTATGAGCGGGAAGCCTGCCCCGTCGTCCCCGAGGGGAATGCGCGCCGCGCGCAACCAGGCGCGCGCGCCCTGGCCACTGGCGGCCCAGCAGTCTTCGGGCGTTTCATCACCATGAAATTGAAGTACAGCGCTTGGCACGCAAGCGCTGGCAGCTATCACATTGGGAGCGGATTCGTTGACGAACAGGAGTACCGGCGTGACAAAGGGCGGCAGGCGCCGGGCGAGTTCGGCCGCGCGGTCCGGGCTGACGGCGCGCGGACTCGGTGCGTAGAGCACAAAACCAATCGCGTCGGCCCCTGCCGCCACGGCCGCATCGACATCTTCCTCGCGCGTCAGCCCACAGATCTTGATGCGCGTGCGGGCAGCGGGAAATAGGGCATTCATGGGAGCCAATCATACGCAGCGGTTCGGGAGGGCAGGCCCCACGAATCGGCGTAGACCGGCCCGAGAAAATACAGCCCATCGGGCGAGAACGTTGGCGCCGCCACCTTGCGCGAGCGCGCCTGCAGCACTTCGGCCACCCATTCGGGCGGCTGGCTGCCCTGGCCCACGGTGACGAGGCAGCCCATGATGTTGCGGATCATGTGGTGCAGGAAGGCGTTGGCTTCGAACTCGAAGCGCCAATAGCAGCTGCCTTCGCCCTGGGGCGTGGCGCTGCGTCGGGTGATCCGGATGGGTGCCAGGGTCTTGACCGGCGAGAGGGCCTGGCAGGCGGCCGCGCGAAAGGAACTGAAATCGTGCTCGCCTTCCAGCAGGCGGGCTGCGGCCTGCATGGCATCGTGGTCCAGCGGGCGGAACACCCAGCCCACGCGGCCCGCTTCCACGCTGGGCCGCACCGGCGACTGGAGCAGCAGGTAGGCATAGCGCCGTGCGGTGGCGCTGGCGCGGGCGTGGAAGGCCTGCGGCACGGCCTGGGCCCATTGCACCGCGATGTCGGGCGGCAGAAAGCGGTTCGTGCCGCGCACCCAGGCGGCGTCCGGGCGCTGCACCGGCGCGTCGAAATGCACGACCTGCATGAGGCCGTGGACGCCGGCATCGGTGCGGCCGGCACAGAGTGTGGTGATGCGCGGCCCGGCGTGGGCGGCGAACCGCGCCAGCGCCGTTTCCAGGTGATCCTGAATGGTGTTGCCAGAGGCCTGGCTCTGCCAGCCGCTGTAGTGCTGGCCGGCGTAGCTCAGGCCGAGCGCGATCCGGGTGCCCAATCGCGCCGGCCGCTCAGCTGAGTTCGCTCAGCATGCGTTGCGCCCGGGCCTTGAGTTCGCCGCTGGATTCGGCGATCACTTCCTCGATCAGGGTGCGTGCGCCGTCGTTGTCGCCAATGGCGTCGAACTCGTGCGCCAGCGCCAGCTTGGTGGCCAAGGGATCTTCCGGGGCGCCGGGAACCGCCGGCGCTGCGGGCGCTGTCTCGGGTTTGGCGGCGGCCTTGGTATCGAGGTCGAGCGAGAGATGTTCGAGGTCGAAATCCATCAGACCGGAATCCGAGGGCACGAAGGGCGCGGTCTGTGGCTCCAGGGGCTGGGGCTGCGTGTCTCCGGAAGGCAGGTCCAGCGGGAAGTCGTCCAGACTGGGTGCCGGTGCCGGTGCCGGTGCCGGCGTGGGCACTTCTGCCGGCAGTTCGGGCACTTCCGGCGTCTCCCAGGCCAGGGTTCCCGAGCCCGTGGGCGGCGACCATGCGGGGGGCTCCTGCGCTTCGCTCGGAGCCACTGCCGGAGGGCTGGCGGCCGAGGCTGCCGCCGCAGCGGCAGCGGCGAAGCTGCCGGAGGCGGCAGGTGCATCCGTCAATGCATCGTCGGGGAGGTCGAGGTCCAGGTCGAGGTCCAGGTCGCTGGGCAGCGAGGGCGGCCCTTCGGAGGCGCCGTAGGTGCTGGCGAAATGGCTGGGCGGGGTGAGTTCGGGCTCTGCCGGTGCCTGCTGTCCGCCCGGACGGTAGAAGGGGTTCTCGGGGTCGAGGTCGCGCCCCAGTTCAGAGACGCGGTTCCAGTCGGCGCCCTCGCCATTGCTGATGCGGAAGATGTCCTTGGCCGAGGCTTCCAACGATTTGCGGTCTTGCCGCTTGGCGTAGATCTCGGCCAGCTTGACATGCACGGAAATCCGGTCGGGGTTGTGCCGAATGGCTTCCTTGAGGATTTCTTCGGCCTGCAGGTCGCGCCCATAGGCCAGGTAAACGTCCGCCTCTGCCACCGGGTCCACGTCGCCGCCGGCATCGAGCTGGCTGGGTGAGTAGGCCATGGACGAGCCCGTCGAGTCGGTGCTTGCGGTGTCGACGCGCTGGCCGCCACTGGCGCCGAAGAAGGAATCGGGCTGCAGGCGGCTTTCCAGGAAGGAGCTGTCCACGCCGCCCTGGTTGCGCCGGCGCTCGGCAATGCGGTAACCGCCGTAGCCGAGCAGCAGGAGGAGCAGCAGCACGCCTGCAGGAATGATAGGGTCCTCCAGCAGGCCGTCGACGAAGCCGGGTTCTTCGACCGGCGCGGGAGGGGGAACCACCGCAGCGGCCGATGCTTGGGCTGCTGGGGCGACGGCAGGGGCGGATGCGGGCACCATTTCGCTCGAGGCGATGGTGCCGGCCGGGGCGGCTTCCGAGGCCGGCGCGCTGGCGGCGGCGGCAGGGGCCGCTGTGGCGGCGGGGGCAGAGGCGGTGGCTGCTGCGCTGGGCGCTGGAATGGCCGGAGCGGATGCGCCGTTGTCGGGCGCCGCCGCAGGAGCAGCCGCCGTGGTTACCGGAGGTGCCACGGGCACGGCCGGGCCCGCGCCGGCCTGGGCGCCGGGCGCAGTGCCCGGCGCTGCCCCAGGGGCGGCGGCCAGCTTGCTCAGGTCGCTGATGTTCTTCGACAGTTCTTCCACGCGCGCCGAGGCTTCGCTGGCTTGCTTGCGTTCCGCCAGCGCTTCGGGCGTCGCCTTGGTGCCTTGCACGGCGCCTTTGGAGAGCGTGAGCTTGTCGGGGGAGGTGCTGGTCGGCTTTTGCTCCTGGACCTGGGTCTGCACACGGCCGCTTTCGCTGCGTCCGGCGCTCGCGGTTTCGGCAGTAGGCGCTGCGCCGGCGAGCTTGCGGCGGAAATCGTTGAAGTCCCGACTTTGCGCAGCGATGGTCTGGCGCGCTTCGGCAGCGGGCGTGGCGGCGGCCTGGCTGGCGCTCGGGAGGTCGAGCACGGCGCCGGCCTTGAGGCGGTTGACATTGCCGTTGATGAAGGCGTCGGGGTTGGCGCGCAGCATGGCCACGAGCATTTGGTCCAGCGAGACGCCCTGCGGGCGGTGGGCATTGGCAATGCGACCGGCCGTGTCGCCGGCTTTGACAGTGACCGAGGCGTCGCCGACCGCAGGCGCGGAAGGCAGCGGTTGTGCTGCCGGGCGTGGGCTTGCCACGGGCGCCGGGCTCGGTGGCGCAATGGGAGCGGGCGAGCGTACCTGGGGCGCGGCCGTCACGGTGGGGGCCGGCCGGCGCATGGCCGGTGGGTCGAACAGCATGGTGTAGCTGCGCGTGATGCGACCGGTGGCCCAGGTGGCGTCGATGATGAGATCGACAAACGGTTCATTCACCGGGCTGTCGCTGGAGAGGCGCAGCACGCTGGTGCCGTCGGGGCGGCGCTGCAGCAGCATGCGCACCTGGTTGACGGCGCTGGAATATTCCATGCCCTGCGCACGGAAGGTCTCCGGGCCGGCGGTGGTGACTTTCAGGGATTCGGCTTCGGCCGGGGTGATGCTCGGCAGGGAGATTTCTGCACGCAGGGGTTCGCCCAGCGCGGACTGCACCGTGACCGGTCCCAAAGCGAGCGCGCTGGCGTCGGGCGCATAAAAAACGACCGACGCGAGGGCGGCGGCCGCCAGCGCAGAGTATTTCCAACGGTGCATGGTTGCCATGGATGGAGTGGGAGGGGAAGCATTGCCGAACGGGATTTCGTTTTTCATGGTCTGGATGCCCAATCCGCTTCGGCATAGAAAATAGGTAAAAGCACCATAGCAGCAATGTTTTGCAGTGACAAGCTAAGGCAATGGGGAAGCTTCTGGCAGGCAAGCGGAAGCCTCCCTGGCAGGGATCGCTGTTGCCTTGTCACAACGAGCGCCGGGTGCGTGCCCCCCGGCGCGGGCCTTCTTACGCGTTCAGCAGGATGCGCAGCATGCGGCGCAGCGGCTCGGCCGCGCCCCAGAGGAGCTGGTCGCCCACGGTGAAGGCGCCGACGTATTCCGGACCCATGGCGAGCTTGCGGATGCGGCCCACGGGGATCGTCATGGTGCCCGTCACGGCCACGGGCGTGAGGTCGCGGATGGTGGCTTCGCGCGTGTTCGGCACCACCTTCACCCAGGCGTTGTCGGCGGCGATCATGGCCTCGATGTCGGCCACGGGCACGTCCTTCCTGAGCTTGAAGGTCAGCGCCTGGCTGTGGCAGCGCATGGCACCCACGCGCACGCAGAAGCCGTCGACCGGCACGGCGGCGCTGCCGAAGCCCTCGCCCATGCCGAGGATCTTGTTCGTCTCGGCCATGCCCTTCCATTCTTCCTTGGACATGCCGTCACCGAGGTCCTTGTCGATCCAGGGGATCAGGCTGCCGCCCAGCGGCACGCCGAAGTTGGCGGTTTCGGCGCTGGTCAGGGCGCGCTGCTTGGCGATGACCTTGCGGTCGATTTCCAGGATGGCGCTCTTGGGGTCGTCGAGCAGCGCCTTGACTTCGGCGTTGAGCGTGCCGTACTGCGTGAGCAGCTCGCGCATGTGCTGGGCGCCGCCACCCGAGGCCGCCTGGTAGGTCTGGGTGCTCATCCACTCGACCAGACCCGCCTTGTAGAGCGCGCCCACGCCCATCAGCATGCAGGAAACGGTGCAGTTGCCGCCGATCCAGTCCTTGCCGCCGTTGGCCAGCGCGTTCTTGATGACCGGCATGTTCACCGGGTCGAGCACGATGACGGCGTTCTTTTCCATGCGCAGCGCGGAGGCGGCGTCGATCCAGTGGCCGTTCCAGCCGGCGGCGCGCAGCTTGGGGTAGACGGCGTTGGTGTAGTCGCCGCCCTGGGCGGTGATGATGATCTCGCAGCGTGCCAGCTGCGCGATGTCGAAGGCGTCCTGCAGCGTGGTTTCGTTCTTCGCCTGTGCGGGCGCCTTGCCGCCGGCGTTGGAGGTGGAGAAGAACAGCGGCTCGATCAGGTCGAAATCCTTCTCCTCGGCCATGCGGTCCATCAATACCGAGCCGACCATGCCGCGCCAGCCGACGAGTCCTACCAACTTGCTCATTTCAACGCCCCTTGTCTAAGTGAAAAAACAGTGCAGACCAGACTGTTTTGCCCCGGCTCGTCTGGCCAGGGAGGGCGCACGACGATACCGGAGCTGGATCAGCCCTTAATGGTCGTGGTTTTGGTGGTGCTGGCGCGCACGGCTGCACCGGCCGTGGCGGCGGGGGCGAGGTTAGGGGCGAACGGGCGGGCGGGGGCGCTGGGGGGGCATTCTACGGGACGCCCGGTTGGGGGAGGCTGACAAAATTGCAACACCGCCCCGAGAAAGCGCCCTGGCGGGTCAGCCGAGCGCCTTGACGACGGCATCGCCCATCTGGGCCGTGCCGACCTTGGTCGTGCCGTCGCTGTAGATGTCCGGCGTGCGCAGGCCCTGGGCCAGCACCTGCTGCACGGCGGACTCGATGCGCTGGGCAGCTTGTTCCTGGTTCAGGCTGTAGCGCAGCATCATGGCGGCCGAAAGAATGGTGGCGAGCGGGTTTGCCACGCCCTTGCCGGCAATGTCCGGCGCGCTGCCGTGGCTGGGCTCGTACAGGCCTTGTTTCCGGTCGTTCAGGCTGGCACTGGGCAGCATGCCGATGGAGCCCGTCAGCATCGAGGCTTCGTCGGAGAGGATGTCGCCGAACATGTTGCCGGTGACGAGCACGTCGAAGGCCTTGGGCTGCTTGACGAGCTGCATGGCGGCGTTGTCCACGTACATGTGCTCCAGCGCCACGTCCTGGTAGTCCTGGTGCACCTCGGTGACCACGTCCTTCCAGAACTGGAAGGTCTCGAGCACATTGGCCTTGTCCACGCTGGTGACCTTCTTGCCGCGCTTGCGCGCCGCCTCAAAGGCCACGCGGGCGATGCGCTCGATCTCCGGCCGGCTGTAGCGCATGGTGTCGAAGGCTTCTTCCGTGCCGGGGAACAGACCGTCGGCGGCGGTGCGGCGGCCGCGCGGCTGGCCGAAGTAGATGTCGCCGGTGAGTTCGCGAATGATCAGGATGTCCAGGCCGGCGACCAGTTCGGGCTTGAGGCTGGAGGCGCCCACCAGCGGCGCGTGGCAGATGGCGGGGCGGAAGTTGGCGAACAGCCCCAGGTGCTTGCGCAGGCCGAGGATGGCCTGCTCGGGGCGCAGTGGCCGGTCGAGCTTGTCGTACTTCCAGTCGCCCACGGCGCCGAACAGGATGGCGTCGGCTTCCTTGGCCAACTTCAGCGTGGATTCGGGCAGCGGGTGGCCATGCGCTTCGTAGGCGGCGCCGCCCACCAGGGCCGATTCCATCTCGAAGGGAAGGGCCAGCGCGTCGAGCACCTTGATGGCTTCGGCGACGATTTCGGTGCCGATGCCGTCACCGGGGAGAACTGCGATTTTCATGGTTGCTTCTGTATTGATAGCTGCTTAGTCTTATGTGACAAGCGCTAGGGGCCATTTTTGCTTAAAAAATCAGTTTAGGACGGCATGCTGTGCGCGAGCCACGGCTTGCCCGCCAGGCGCCTGGCCTCGAACGCCGCGATCTTGTCCTTCTGGCGCAGCGTCAGGCCGATGTCGTCCAGCCCGCCCTGCAGGCAGTATTTGCGGAAGGGCGCGACCTCGAAGGGGATTTCCTCGCCTTGGGGGCGCACGATGACCTGGCGCGGGAGGTCGATGGTCAAGCGGTAGCCGGGGAAGGCCGCCACGTCGTCGAACAATTGCGAGACCGTGGCCTCGGGCAGGACGATGGGCAGGAGGCCGTTCTTGAAGCAGTTGTTGAAGAAGATGTCGGCGAAGCTGGGCGCGATGATGGCGCGAAAGCCGTACTGGTCCAGCGCCCAGGGCGCGTGCTCGCGGCTCGAGCCGCAGCCGAAGTTCTTGCGCGCCAGCAGGATGGAGGCGCCCTGGTAGCGCGGCTGGTTGAGCACGAAGTCGGGGTTGGGTTTGCGGCTGGCCGGGTCCTGGCCGGGCTCGCCGTGGTCCAGGTAGCGCCATTCGTCGAACAGATTCACGCCGAATCCGGTCTTCTTGATCGACTTCAGGAACTGCTTGGGAATGATGGCGTCGGTGTCGACGTTCTCGCGGTCCATGGGGGCGACGAGCCCCTGGTGGATATTGAATTGCTGCATGCTGGGCTTTCGTTCTTTAGCGGGCGGCGCGCTCGATGGCGCTGCCGGCGCGCCCGATGTCCTGGCCCACGCCCTTGACGGTGTTGCAGCCGGCAAGGAAGAAGGCGAGGGCGAGCGTGAGGAGGACGGAGGTCTTTTTCATGGCGAGGCTCCTGGGGCTGGGTTCAGGCGAACTTGCGAATATCCACGAAGTGGCCATGCACCGCGGCGGCGGCAGCCATGGCGGGGCTGACGAGGTGCGTGCGGCCGCCGGCGCCCTGGCGGCCTTCGAAGTTGCGGTTCGAGGGGGAGGCGCAGCGCTCGCCGGGCTCGAGCCGGTCGGCGTTCATGGGCAGGCACATGGAGCAGCCCGGGTCGCGCCACTCGAAGCCGGCGGCCAGAAAGATCTGGTCCAGGCCCTCGCG
>Ga0066256_1001310_pt1 | contig 35951 bp, 32 predicted proteins | sample ThiBio_1000_biof_FD_87107 | JGI IMG/M metagenome (GOLD analysis project Ga0066256, IMG submission 87107) | Wastewater bioreactor microbial communities from Cape Town, South Africa - Thiocy_expt_1000_biof (version 2) | ecosystem: Engineered > Bioreactor > Thiocyanate-remediating >... | reverse complement strand
ATGGCGGTGCTGCAAGGGAGGGGGTGGGGATTTGCGCCGGGGGGGCTGCCTGCCGGGCCGCACTGACCAAGCCTCCAGGGCATGATGACCGGGCGCCGCGGAAAATTTCTTTTGTCGTACATAAAAATAGGTTGAACCCCACCATCCAAAAAAAAGGGGGGGGGGTCCCGCCGTTTGGGTTGTTCTTGGCGGGCGGTTCCCTGGGCGCAGCCTATACCACCGCCGCTATCATCCTCACGCCACGGCTTGGCGCCGCCGCCACCATGGGTTTCGCGGTTGCAGGGCAGCTGTTGGCGGGCATATTGGTTGATCGCATTGGTTTCCTCGGCCTTGCAGTGCGTGAAATTTCATTCGGCCGCGTGGCCGGCGCCGTGCTGCTGCTTGCCGGAGCGGTGTTGATCCGGATCTACTGAAAATGCGCGTTGACCTGTTCGATTTCGATTTGCCCGAGGAACGCATTGCCCTTAGGCCGGCGGAGCCGCGCGACCATGCCCGCCTGCTGGAAGTTCATCCGGGTAGCGGACTTCGCGATCTTTCGGTTCAGGACTTGCCGGATCTGCTGAACCCCGGCGATGTGCTGGTTTTCAACGACACCAAGGTCATCCCGGCTCAATTGAAGGGTATCCGCCGGCGGGGCGAAGCGGTGGCGCAAGTCGATGCCACGCTGCACATGCGCACAGCGCCCGATCAATGGGCCGCCTTCGTGCGCCCCGGCAAGCGCGTGGCCGCAGGCGACCGCATCCATTTCGGCCATGACGGCAATTCCTGCTTTCTCGGCCAACTCGATGCCACAGTTATCGAAAAGCGCGAAGGCGGCGAAGTGCTGCTCGGCTTCGATGTTTCAGGCGCATTCCTCGACGAGGCGCTCCATGCCGTGGGGCACATCCCGCTGCCGCCCTACATCGCCTCGAAACGCGACGACGACGAACGCGACCGTCGCGACTACCAGACCATCTACGCCCGCGAGGAGGGTGCGGTGGCGGCTCCAACGGCTGGCCTCCACTTCACGCCGGAGCTTTTCGCCGCCCTGGATTCCAAGGGCATCAAGCGCAGTTTTGTCACGCTGCACGTCGGCGCCGGCACCTTCCTGCCGGTCAAGGCCGACGATACGACAGACCACAAGATGCACGCCGAAATAGGCGTCGTGTCTACCGCCACCGCATCAGCCTTGAACGCTGCGCGAGCCGGCGGCGGACGTATCGTTGCGGTCGGCACCACTTCGCTCCGGTTGCTCGAAAGTGCTGCCCGCGAGGACGGAACGATAGAGGCATGGTCCGGCCCGACCGACATTTTCATAACGCCCGGTTACCGCTTCAAGGCGGTCGATATGTTGATGACCAATTTCCACCTGCCGCGCTCGACGCTTTTCATGCTTGTGTCGGCATTCAGCGGGTTGGAAACGATGCGCAGCGCTTACAAGCACGCCATTGAAAACGGCTACCGCTTCTATTCTTATGGTGACTCCAGTCTCCTGTTCAGGGAGCAGACATGACCACCGAATTCTCATTCACGCTCATCGCAACCGACGGCAAGGCTCGGCGCGGCGAAGTCTCGATGCCGCTGGGCGCGGTCCGCACCCCGGCTTTCATGCCTGTCGGCACGGCCGGCACCGTCAAGGCCATGTATATGGATCAAGTGCGCGGCGTCGGTGCCGATATCATCCTGGGCAACACCTATCACCTCATGCTGCGGCCGGGCGCGGAGCGGGTGGCGCGCTTGGGCGGCCTGCATGAGTTCGCCCGCTGGCCGCGCCCGATCCTGACCGACAGCGGCGGCTTCCAGGTCATGTCTCTGTCGAAGCTGAGAAAGCTGACCGAGCACGGCGTCACTTTTCGTTCCCATGTCGACGGCGCTGCCTACGAGATGACGCCGGAGCGCTCCATCGAAATCCAGGGTCTGCTCAATTCCGACATCCAGATGCAGCTCGACGAGTGCACCGCGCTGCCCGCCGAGCTGAAGGAAATCGAGCGTGCGATGGAGTTGTCGCTGCGCTGGGCCGAGCGCTGCAAGACCGCTTTCGGCGACCAGCCCGGCAAGGCGATGTTCGGCATCGTGCAGGGTGGCGACAACGCCCCTTTGCGGGAAAGGTCCGCCGAAGCCCTCAAGGCGATGAACCTCAAAGGCTACGCCGTTGGCGGCCTAGCCGTCGGCGAGCCGCAGGCGATGATGCTGGAGATGCTTGACGTCACCTGTCCGATCCTCCCGTCCGACAAGCCGCGCTACCTGATGGGCGTCGGCACGCCTGACGATATCCTGAAGTCGGTGGCGCGCGGCATCGACATGTTCGATTGCGTCATGCCGACCAGGGCAGGGCGGCACGGCCTCGCCTACACGCGCCGCGGCAAGGTCAATCTTCGCAACGCCCGCCATGCCGACGACCACCGCCCGTTGGACGAGGAAAGCGATTGCCCGGCCAGCCGCGATTATTCGCGCGCCTATCTGCACCATCTGGTGCGCTCGCAAGAGGCGCTGGGCGCCATGCTGCTTACGTGGAACAATCTGGCCTACTACCAGAAGCTCATGCGCGATATCCGCGATGCCATCGAGGCGCAGGCCTTCGAGGCGCGTGCTGCCGAGATATCGGAAGGCTGGGCGCGCGGCGATATTCCGCTGCTGTGATTGCCACGCCTAGGTGCTCAAGGAGTTGGACGCCCTCAGGCTGCATCCGGTGATGCGGTAAGTGCCATCCGGCTGTAGCTCTAGCGTATAGACCGCCTCATAGTCCTTGCCGTCCGGCCCGGTCACCAGCACTTGCTGCACGATCGAAGTCGGTCCCATTTCCTGCACCTTGCCGAACGAATAGCCTTTCGGCTGCCGCACCGGCGCATAGCCCTTGCCGACCAAGTCCATGAAAACGTCGGCCGTTGGAAACAACTGCTTGATGTTCGGCGCTGCGAAGCTGTAGGCGCGGGCTCCGTCATTGGCGATGAAGGCTTTGAGCTGGCTGTCGATAACGTCCTGCGCCGCCTTCACCTCCGCTTCTCCCGCAAAGCACGGCGAGGCAAGCGCCAAAAAAGCCGCTGTGAGCGCAATGAGAATGCGGTGCATGTCTGGTCCTCCCGCAGCCCGTCAATCGCAACATCATACAATACGAACGAGCGTCGCGGCAGGTTTCACCGCCGCACGAAAAGTTGTTGAGCTTGAAAGCCGCCAGACAGTCTGCGACAAGGGCCGAAACCAACCTGCGGTTTCGAACGGAACGAGCGATGAAGACGTTTTTTGTGCAGATCAAGTGCGACCTCGGCAAAGCCTATGAGGTTGCCAGTGAACTGGCCGACGCTGAAATTGCCTCCGAAATCTATTCCACCGCCGGGCAGTTCGACCTGATGGCGAAGTTCTATGTCGATGACGAGGAAGACGTCGGCCACTTCGTCAACCAGAAGGTACAGATCATTCCGGGCATCAAGGACACCTTCACGACCGTCACCTTCCGGGCATTCTGATCCCTGTCGCTGCCCGTTTGGGCGTCTTGCCCTGCCTGAAAATCTGTTTTGCCGCCTCAAATTCGGGCAATCGTGCGCTTCGTGCGGCTTCTGGCACTATAAACCTTCGATTGCGCTTGCTTTTCCGCTCCGACGCCATTTCAAATGGCGTTACAGGGGAGTACGCGCTTGGCAGCATTCGACGAGATGCTTCCGGAAACATCCGGGCTCAGGAAGCCTTACACGGCTTATGATCGTTGGCTTAAGGAGCAGGATCCCGCCCGACTTACCCAGAAGATGGAAGATGCAGAGCGGGTCTTTCGCAAGACCGGCATCACCTTCGCCGTCTATGGCGAGCAGGAAGCATCGGAACGCCTGATCCCGTTCGACATCGTTCCGCGCATCATTTCCGGCCAGGAGTGGCGTCGTCTCACCCAGGGCATCGAGCAGCGCGTACAGGCCCTGAACGCATTTCTCGACGACATTTATCATCGCCAGGAAATCCTGCGCGCCGGTCGTGTGCCGAAAGACCTCATCGCCCGCAACGAAGCGTTCCTGCCGGAAATGATCGGCGTGCGGCCTCCGGCGGGCGTCTACACCCACATCATCGGCATCGACATTGTCCGCACCAGCGAGAACGAATTCTACGTGCTGGAAGACAATGCGCGTACGCCGTCGGGCGTGTCCTACATGCTGGAGAACCGCGAGACGATGATGCAGCTCTTCCCGGAGCTGTTCCAGCAGATCAAGGTTCGCCCGGTTGAGAACTATGCCCAGTTGCTACGCCAGTCGCTGGCCGCAGTCAGGCCGGAACGAACCACCGATGCTCCGACAATCGCGGTGCTGACGCCGGGAAGTTTCAATTCGGCCTATTTCGAACACGCCTTCCTTGCCGACCAGATGGGCGTCCAGCTTGTCGAGGGGCAGGATTTGCGTGTCGTCGATGGTCACGTCGCCATGCGTACCACCGAGGGCTACAAGCAGATCGACGTGCTTTATCGCCGCGTCGATGACGCCTTCCTAGATCCGCTGACCTTCAATCCCGATTCGGCACTGGGCGTCCCCGGCATCATGGACGTCTACCGTGCCGGCAACATCACCATTGCCAACGCTCCCGGCACGGGCATAGCCGACGACAAGGCCATCTACTCCTATATGCCCGAAATCGTTGAATTTTATACAGGACGCAAGGCAATCCTCGGCAACGTCCCGACTTGGCGCTGCTCCGAGCCGGACAGCTTGAAATATGTACTCGAGCACATCCACGAGCTGGTCATCAAGGAAGTCCACGGCTCCGGCGGTTACGGCATGCTGGTCGGCCCCGCCGCCACGAAAAAGGAGTGCGCGGATTTCTCCGCCAAACTGGCGTCGAACCCCTCGAACTACATTGCCCAACCTACGCTTGCGCTTTCGACCGTACCTATCATGACGGAAAAGGGCCTCGCGCCGCGCCACGTCGATCTGCGTCCTTATGTGCTTGTGTCTGATCGCATCCAGCTTGTGCCCGGCGGCTTGACCCGGGTTGCACTCAAGGAAGGCTCGTTGGTCGTCAATTCATCTCAGGGTGGCGGCACCAAGGACACATGGGTGCTGGATGATTAAGCCGGGCGAGGGGACCATCTGATGCTGCTCGGGCGCACTGCCAACGGCCTTTATTGGATGAACCGCTACATCGAGCGCGCCGAGAACATGGCCCGCCTTGTCGATGCCGGGCTGCGCATGGCGCTGACGCGTACGCAGGATGCGTCCGAGGAGTGGACGTCCGTCATCATCAGTTCCGGCTCGGACGTGGCCTTTGCCAACAAATACAGCGAATACACCGCCGCCAACGTCACCGATTTCCTGTTGCGGGACGTCTCCAACCCGTCATCGGTGATGTCGTCCATCGAGACCGCCCGCACCAATGCCCGCATGGTCCGCACGGCGCTGACGCGCGAGACTTGGGAAAGCATCAACGAAGCCTGGATGGCGTTGAAGCGCATGCTGGCCAAGCCCATCGACGAACGCGAACTGCCGGCGGTGCTTGATGCGATCAAGCGCGAAACCGCGCTGATCCGGGGTGCATTCTACGGCACCATGTTGCGCAACGAGATTTTCGACTTCTCGCAGCTCGGCACCTATGTCGAGCGCGCCGACAACACGGCGCGCATCCTCGACGTCAAATATTACGTTCTCCTGCCGTCGATTTCGTGGGTCGGTTCGACGCTGGACAACTACCAGTGGGAATCGATCCTGCGCTCCGTCTCCGCGCACCGTTCCTACCGCTGGAACTACGATGCGACCTATAAACCCTCCAACATCGCCGACTATCTGATCCTCAACGGCCGAATGCCGCGTTCGTTGGCCTTCTGCTACCGCTTCATATCCGAACACCTCAACCTGCTCGCCGACGACTACGGCGCGCGCCACGCCTGCCACGCAACGTCTACGAAAACGCGGTCCTTGCTCAAGGTCGGTTCGATCAAGGATATTTTCGATGCAGGCTTGCATGAATTCCTGAGCGATTTCATCCGGGACAACACGCGGCTCGGAAACGAGATCGCGCAAGACTACCGGTTCTATTGAGGCTTCGGGATGCGGCTGAAGATCACCCACAAGACCGAATATAATTACGACGTGCCGGTGCACTATGCCTTGCAGCGCTTGCGGCTCATGCCCGTCAACGGGCCGACGCAGCAGGTGCATTCGTGGAATCTGAACGTCGAAGGCGCGCGCGAGGAAGTCCGTTTCAAGGATCATTTCGACAACGACACCCGCCTCATAAGCGTCGAGGGAGAGCCTCACCGCATCGTCGTCGAGGTTGCCGGAGAGATTGAAACCAGGGATACCGCCGGCGTCTACGGCATGCAGTACGGATTCGCGCCGTTGTGGCTGTTTTGCCATGAGACGCGTCTGACCAAGGCAGGGCAGGGAATAAAGGAACTCGTTGCCTCGATCGGTGACGGCACCGATATCGAGAAGCTCCATCGCCTCATGATGATGGTTCGCGAGCGCGTGAAATACACCGTCGGCAGCACGACAACCGAGACTTCGGCCGAAGACGCATTGGAACTTGGCACCGGTGTTTGCCAGGACCACAGCCACATCTTCGCCGCAGCTGCCCGCACCATGGGTTTCCCGGCGCGCTATATCAGCGGCTACCTGATGATGAATGCCGCGATCGAGCAGACTGCAAGCCACGCATGGGCGGAAGTGCATGTGCCGAAGCTCGGTTGGGTCGGTTTCGATGCGTCCAACGGCATCTCACCGGACGAGCGTTACGTCCGCATCGCTGTTGGCCGCGACTACCACGATGCCATGCCCATATCTGGAATCCGTTTAGGACAGGCCGAAGAACGGCTTGCGGTTCAGATCACGGTAGAGCAGTAATTCCCGCGCCAAGATCATGTCAGAAGAGTGCCCATGACCTATTGCGTAGGATTGCAGATCGACCGCGGGCTCGTGTTCATGTCGGACACGCGCACCAATGCCGGAATGGATTCCATCTCCACCTATCGCAAGATGCACGTCTGGGAGCAGCCGGGCGAACGCGTGATCGTGTTGATGACGGCCGGCAATCTTGCCACCACGCAAGCCGTTGTCAGCCTGCTCGACGAGCGCAGCAAGGCGGTTGCAGATCGCCATGCCACGGTTCTCGAAACGCCGTCCATGTACCAGACCGCGCGTCTGGTCGGCGATACGGTCAAGGAAGTGATCGCAAGTTCCGCGCCCGAAGGCGAACGGGCGGATGCCTACTTCAACGCCTCCTTCATTCTGGGCGGCCAGATACGCGGTTCGCTGCCGCGCCTTTTCATGATCTACCCGGAAGGCAATTTCATTGAGGCCACCGACGACACGCCGTTCTTCCAGATAGGCGAAACCAAATACGGCAAGCCGATCATCGTAAGGGCCTATGAGCGTACGATGAGCTTTGCCGAGACCGTCAAGCTCATGCTGGTGTCGTTCGATTCCACCCTCAAATCCAATCTTTCAGTCGGATTGCCGCTCGATCTGCTCTTCTACGAGAAGGACAGCTTCAAAGTTGGCGTCAAAAAACGCATCGGCCAGGACGATCCCTACTACCGTACGATTTCGAGCGGCTGGTCGGATGCGCTGAAGGCGGCGTTCCAGCAATTGCCGGACTTTCCCGAATAGTCGCGGGCTTGAGGCAGAAACAGTTGGAGATCGGCGATGGACGGCAACGAGTTTCGTGACTGGTCTCTCCGTGCTGCCGAATGGGGCGCCGACTATCGCGAAACCTTGCGTGACCGGCCAGTAAGGCCCAGCACTGAGCCGGGTGAAATCTTTCGCGCCATCGAGGCGTCGCCGCCTGAAGATGGCGAGCCTATGGAAAAGATCTTCGCGGATTTCGAGGCGACGATAGTGCCGGGCATGACCCACTGGCAGCATCCGCGCTTCTTCGCCTATTTCCCCGCCAATGCGGCTCCCGTATCTGTGGTCGCGGAATATCTGGTTTCCGCCATGGCGGCGCAATGCATGCTCTGGCAGACCTCGCCGGCAGCGACCGAACTTGAAATGCGCATTATCGACTGGATGCGCCAGGCGCTCGGTCTGCCGGAAGGGTTTTCCGGCGTCATCCAGGATTCCGCGTCGTCAGCCACCCTGGCTGCCGTCCTCACCATGCGCGAGCGCGCGCTTGCCTGGGAGGGCAACAGGAAGGGGCTTTCTGGCCAGCCTGCCGTGCGCGTGTATTCTTCCGATCAGGTCCACACCTCGATTGATCGCGCCATCTGGGTTTCCGGCATAGGCGAGGAAAATCTGGTCCGTATCCCCGTCAAAGGCCCGTTGCGCTCAATGGATGCCGCGGCACTTGAGGCCGCCATCGTCGAAGACCGGGCCAATGGCTTCCTTCCCGCAGGTATCATCGCGTGCGTCGGCGGCACCAGCGTCGGTGCAACTGACGATATTGCAGCTGTTGCCGACATCGCGCGCCGTCATGGCCTCTACCTCCATGTCGATGCCGCCTGGGCGGGCTCGGCGATGATCTGTCCTGAATACCGGCAGTTCTGGACCGGTGTCGAAGACGCGGATTCCATCGTTTTCAATCCTCATAAATGGCTTGGCGCGCAGTTCGATTGCTCCATCCAGTTCATCCGCGATCCGGAAAGCCATGTGCGCACACTGGCCATCAAGCCGGAATATCTCAAAACCCACGGCCACGACGGCATCGTCAACTATTCCGAATGGTCGGTTCCGCTCGGCCGCCGCTTCCGCGCGCTGAAACTGTGGTTCCTGTTGCGTGCGCAGGGGCTCGAAGCCTTGCGCAAGATGATCCGCAACCATGTCGCATGGAGCGAAAAGCTTGCCGGCCAATTGGCTGCCGAGCCCGATTTCGAACTCGTAACCGAGCCAATGCTCTCGCTTTTTTCGTTTCGCCATCGCGCACCAGCTGGCGTGGATGCGGACGAACACAATCAGCGCCTGCTCAACGCAATCAACAATGATGGCCGCATCTATCTGACGCAAACGAAAGTGGATGGCCGCTTTGCCATTCGTTTCCAGGCGGGACAGTTCGATTCCACGGCTCAGGACGTCGAAATGGCGTTCGCGGTCATCAAGGAAATCGCCGGTAATTTGCGCTGATCTCCTCGGATCTTTCTTGCCTCTCGTCCATAGTGGTGAGGTTCTTTTGGGCCGCTGACGCCTGTTCATCGCTTTCGTTTTAGGCTATGGGTCCAAAAAACGAAAAAGGACGAGCCATGTACCTTCCGCCCCGCCATGCCGAAATCATCCAGATGGCCAAGGACAAGGGCAGGGTACTGGTCGATGATCTGGCCACGCATTTCTCGGTTACGCCCCAGACCATCCGCAAGGATCTCAACGATCTGTGCGATCAGCGTCTCTTAAGCCGCATCCACGGCGGTGCACTGTTTCCTTCCGGCATCGAGAACATGGAATACGAGGCGCGGCGCAAGATTGCCGCCGATGAAAAGGAAGCGATCGGCAAGGCGGCTGCGCGCCTGATCCCGGACAGCGCCTCCCTGTTCATCAATATCGGCACCACGACCGAGGCGGTCAGCAACGCGCTTCTCGATCACTCCGGCCTGATGGTCATCACCAATAACATCAATGTTGCCAACAGGATGCGGGTTTATCCTTCGATAGAAGTTGTCATCGCCGGTGGCGTGGTTCGCGGCTCGGACGGTGGCGTCGTCGGCGAGGCGGCGGTCGACTTCATCAAGCAGTTCAAGGTCGATTACGCCGTGATCGGCGCATCGGCCATCGACCACGACGGCGCACTCCTCGATTTCGATTTTCGTGAGGTCAAGGTCGCCCAGGCCATCATCGCCAATGCTCGCCATGTGATCCTGGTGTCCGACAGCACCAAGTTCGAGCGGACCGCCCCGGTGCGCATCGGTCACCTGTCGCAGGTCAACACCTTCATCACCGATCGCTGCGATATCCCCGCCGTGCGCCGCATCTGTGAGGAAACCGAAGTTCAACTGATCGAGACCACCAACCGCACCTGAGTGTGGACGCTCAAAATTATCTCAGAAACGTCGTTTGACATTCGTTATTGTTTCGAAATAATCTCGATTTGATTTCGAAATGATGATTTGTACCGGGCGGCGAAATCTCGGAGATTTTCGTGGGCGAAACCGCGATCCATGACATTGTCATCATCGGCGGCGGCATCAATGGATGCGGCATAGCCCGCGACGCTGTCGGGCGCGGCTTTTCCGTTCTTCTGGCCGAAATGAACGACCTTGCCAGCGGAACCTCGTCCGGTTCGACCAAGCTCATCCACGGCGGCCTGCGTTACCTCGAGTTCTACGAGTTCCGGTTGGTTCGCGAGGCGCTGATGGAACGCGAGGTGTTGTGGCGCAATGCGCCCCACATCATCTGGCCGATGCGTTTCGTGCTGCCCTATGCCGAGGGATTGCGGCCGGCATGGCTGCTCAGGCTTGGCCTGTTCCTCTACGATCACATTGGCGGCCGCAAGCTCTTGCCCGCCACGAAGACGCTCGACATGCATACCGACCCGTCAGGCAAGCCGTTGAAACGCTTGTTTTCAAAGGCGTTCGAGTATTCGGACGGCTGGGTCAACGATGCCCGGCTGGTTGCCTTGAACGCTCGCGATGCCGCCGACAAGGGTGCCGATATCCGGGTGCGGACCAAGGTCGTCTCGGCGCGCCGCGACGACAAGGTCTGGACCGTGACCCTTGAGGATACGCACACCGGCGTCCGCGAGGAGGTCACGGCCCGCTTGCTGGTCAACGCGGCGGGGCCTTGGGTCGATCACGTCCTTACCGAGGCGTTCGGCCGCAACGATGTCCACAACGTGCGCCTCGTCCAGGGCAGCCACATCGTCGTGCCGAAGAAGTTCGATGATCCGCGCGCCTATTTCTTCCAGAACAAGGACGGCCGCATCATCTTCGCCATACCTTATGAGGAAGATTTCACGCTGATCGGCACCACGGACCAGGACTATCCGGGCGATCCGCACGACGTGAAGATAAGCGATGCCGAGATCGACTATCTGTGCGCCGCGGCAAGCGAGTATTTCGCCGAGCCGGTCAAGCGCGAAGACATTGTCTGGACCTATTCGGCGGTGCGTCCGCTCTATGATGACGGCGCGTCCAAGGCGCAGGAGGCGACCCGCGACTACGTGTTGAAGTCAGAGGAGGGCGGTGCGCCGCTTCTCAATGCGTTTGGCGGCAAGATCACCACCTATCGCCGGCTTTCCGAGGCGATGCTGGAAAAGATCGAAGGGTTTCTCGGCAAGCGCGGCAAGCCGTGGACGGCGGTCGCACCGCTACCGGGCGGCGATTTTCCGGCAACGAACTTCGACGCCGAAGTCGCGAAGCTGAGCTATGCCTACCCGTTTCTCACCCCACACCACGCCAAGCGCTTGATGCGCCTTTATGGAACGCGGGCAGTCATCTTGCTCGGCCAGGCCAAATCCATCGCCGATCTCGGCCGCTATTTCGGTGCGGACCTCTACGAGGCCGAAGTCCGGTACCTTGTGGCCAACGAGTGGGCGATGACGGCGGAAGACGTGCTGTGGCGCAGAACCAAGCGTGGCCTGCATCTTACCCATGAGCAGGTCGACGTGCTCGATACATTCATACAGGGCCTTACCAGGAGACATTCGGCGGCGGCGGAATAAGGGAGGCACGAGAGGGCATATGCTGGAACTGAGGAATGTCTCGAAGGTTGTGGGGGCAGACACCCACATTGCCGACATCTCGTTGACGCTCAATCATGGCTCGTTGAACGTCCTGCTTGGACCGACGCTGTCGGGCAAGACCAGCCTCATGCGCCTCATGGCCGGGCTCGACGTTCCCACTTCCGGTTCCATCTGGTTCGACGGCAAGGACGTGACCGGCGTCCGCGTCCAGAAGCGCAACGTCGCCATGGTCTACCAGCAGTTCATCAACTATCCAGCGATGACGGTCTACGAGAACATCGCTTCGCCCTTGCGCGTTGCCGGCATCGACAAGGCCAGTATCGACCGCGAGGTCCGCAAGGCTGCCGACCTGCTCAAGCTCACGCCCTATCTCGACCGCACGCCGCTAAATCTTTCCGGCGGTCAGCAACAGCGCACTGCGCTGGCGCGCGCCATCGTCAAGAACGCCAGCCTCGTTCTGCTCGACGAACCGCTTGCCAATCTGGACTACAAGCTGCGCGAGGAATTGCGCGAAGAACTGCCGAAGATATTCGCGGAAGCGGGAACCATCTTCGTCTATGCGACGACCGAGCCACATGAAGCGCTCCTGCTTGGCGGCAACACGGCAACGCTGTCGCAGGGCAGGGTGACCCAGTTCGGTCCAACGGTCGAAGTCTTCCGCAGGCCGGTCGATCTGGTCACGGCGAAAACCTTTGCCGATCCTCCGCTGAACACAATCGTGCTTGCCAAGAAGGGCAAGCATCTTCTCCTTGATGGTGGGGTTAACCTCCCAGTGCCAACCGACCTCGTTGGTATAGCCGACGGCAATTACACGATCGGCTTTCAACCCCACCATCTTTCTCTTGATCGCTCGAATGCGGGTTCGGTTCCGGTCCGCGCCAAGGTTTCCATCACCGAAATCACCGGCTCGGAAAGCTTCATCCATCTCGATTTCGCTGATGTTCGCTGGGTCATGCTCACCCACGGCATCCGCCATTACGAGACAGACGACGAGGTCGAGGTCTTCATCGACCCGCGCCACATCATGGTGTTCGATGGCAACGGCCGTGCGGTCTCCGCACCGAGCATGGCAGCGTAGGAGGGCTGGAGATGGCACGCATCGACGTCAACCACATCCGCCATTCCTATCTGGCCGATCCGCGCAAGGATTCCGACTTTGCGTTGAAGGAAGTGCATCACACCTTTGAAGACGGTGGCGCTTACGCTCTGCTTGGCCCTTCCGGTTGCGGCAAGACCACGTTGCTCAACATCATATCTGGCCTGCTGCGGCCCTCGCACGGACAGTTGCTGTTCAACGGCAAGGACGTGACCAACCTGTCCACGCAGGAACGCAACATCGCCCAGGTGTTCCAGTTCCCGGTCATCTACGACACCATGACGGTGTACGATAATCTGGCCTTTCCGCTACGCAACCGTGGCGTTCCGGAGGCCGACGTGGATCGCAAGGTGCGCGAGACGCTGGAGATGACCGATCTGGCCAGTTGGGCCGGACGCAAGGCGAGGGGCCTTACCGCGGACCAGAAGCAGAAGATATCGCTCGGCCGCGGCCTCGTGCGCTCAGACGTCAACGCCATTTTGTTCGATGAACCGCTGACCGTCATTGACCCGCACATGAAGTGGGTTTTGCGCTCGCAGTTGAAGCAACTTCACCGCCGCTTTGGCTACACCATGGTCTACGTCACCCACGACCAGACCGAGGCCCTGACTTTCGCGGAGCGCGTCGTTGTCATGTATGACGGCGAAATCGTGCAGATCGGCACGCCGGCCGAACTGTTCGAGCGGCCGCGCCACACTTTTGTCGGCTACTTCATCGGATCGCCGGGCATGAACGTCATGCCCGTGAAGGTGGAAGGCAAGGTCGCCAGGCTGGGTTCGCAGTCGATCCAGTTGCCGGGCGCCCTGAAGTCGGCGGAAGGCTCGATCGAACTCGGCGTGCGTCCAGAATATGTCCGCATCGGCTCAAAAGGCATGCCGGTATCCATCACCAAGGTCGAGGATGTTGGCCGGCATAAAGTCATCCGTGCAAAGCTTGAGGGGCGCGATATCGCGGCCATTATCGGTGAGGATGACGAGATACCTGCCGACGCCAAGGTGAGTTTCGAGCCTGCGGGCATTAACATCTATGCCGACTCCTGGCGTGTCGAGATGGGGGCCTGACATGGACAAGACCTGGAACAACAAGGCCTGGTTTCTCGTCCTGCCCGTGCTGGTTCTGGTGGCATTCTCGGCAGTCATCCCATTGATGACCGTCGTCAATTATTCGGTGCAGGATACGTTCGGCAACAACCAGTTCTTCTGGGCCGGCACCGAATGGTTCGAAGAATTGCTTGCCTCGGACCGCTTCTGGCAGGCGATGGGCCGCAACCTGATCTTTTCCTTCATTATCTTGGCGATCGAAGTGCCGCTCGGCATCTTCATCGCGCTCAACATGCCCAAGAAGGGTTGGGGCGTGCCGGTCTGCCTGGTTCTGATGGCACTGCCCTTGCTCATTCCGTGGAACGTCGTCGGCACCATCTGGCAAGTGTTCGGTCGCAACGATATCGGCCTGCTCGGCTACACCGTCAATGCGCTCGGCATCGACTACAATTACGTCAAGGACCCGTTCGATGCCTGGGTGACGGTTATCGTCATGGATGTCTGGCACTGGACAAGCCTCGTCGTGCTGCTCTGCTACGCCGGCCTGGTCTCGATCCCCGACGCCTTCTATCAGGCGGCAAAGATCGACGGCGCATCGCGCTGGTCGGTGTTCCGCTACATCCAGTTGCCGAAGATGCAGCGTGTCTTGCTCATCGCCGTGCTGCTGCGCTTCATGGACAGCTTCATGATCTACACCGAGCCGTTCGTCGTCACCGGCGGCGGGCCGGGCAATTCGACAACCTTCCTGTCTATCGATCTCGTCAAGATGGCGCTTGGTCAGTTCGACCTCGGGCCTGCGGCGGCGATGTCGCTGGTCTACTTCCTCATCATCCTCCTGTTGTCGTGGGTGTTCTACACCGTGATGACCAACTACGACGCGGAGCGCTGACATGGCGGGCGCAAATGAGAGAACGGAGCGGGGCGCGATGAGCGGGGCTGCTGTCGGCAGCAAAGCCGCCAGCGAAGCTTCGCAGGAGGCGCTCGCGCGTCTCATGCGCAAGCGCGGCATCGAGTCGAAATGGTGGTGGGTCGTCCCGACCGTTTACATCGTCTTCCTGATGCTGCCGATATACTGGCTCATCAACATGAGCTTCAAGACCAACAGTGAGATCGTGTCGTCACTGACGCTGTATCCGCATCGGCCGACGCTGAACAATTATGTGGTCATTTTCACCGATGCGTCATGGTACTCAAGCTACATCAATTCGATCACCTATGTGGTTATGAACATGGTGATTTCGGTCGCGGTGGCGCTGCCTGCGGCCTATGCATTTTCGCGGTACCGTTTCCTCGGCGACAAGCACCTGTTCTTCTGGCTGCTGACCAATCGCATGGCGCCTCCCGCGGTCTTTGCGCTGCCGTTCTTCCAGCTCTATTCGGCCTTCGGTCTCATTGATACGCACATCGCCGTGGCGCTGGCGCATTGCCTTTTCAACGTACCGCTAGCGGTCTGGATTCTCGAAGGCTTCATGTCGGGCGTGCCGAAGGAGATCGACGAAACGGCCTATATCGACGGCTACTCGTTCCCGCGCTTCTTCGTGAAGATTTTCATGCCGCTCATCGCAAGCGGCATCGGCGTCGCCTGCTTCTTCTGCTTCATGTTCTCGTGGGTTGAACTGTTGATCGCCCGCACTTTGACGACGACCGACGCCAAGCCGATTGCCGCCGTCATGACCAGGACTGTTTCCGCTGCCGGCATGGATTGGGGCTTGCTGGCTGCTGCCGGCGTGCTGACGCTGATCCCCGGCGCGCTCGTGATCTGGTTTGTGCGCAACTACATTGCCAAGGGCTTTGCCCTGGGGAGGGTATGATGGCTGGAACGCACCGCTGGCAGACCGCGCTTGCCGTCGTTGTGGTCGTTTTTATGATCGCCGCCGGCCTGCTCGTGTCAGCCGTTCCGCTCAAGGATGGCGCGCGCGACTGGTTTGCACCGCTTGCGGCAGGGGGATGGATGGCGTGGACGTTCCCGACGGCCGCGTTCTTCTTGACCATCCTCGCATTGCTGTCACTGATGGCCGTTTGGGAATACGCATCGCCCGGTGGCCATCCCCGCGTCGGAATATTGCGTTTCGAGACGACGCGCGGCGACCGTCTTTTTGTTTCGCTGCTAGGCAGCGCTTTTATCCATCTCGCTTGGCTTGGCCTTGTTGGGCCCGGCCTGTGGTGGGCTCTCGCTCTCTCCGTGGTCTACGCCATTGCGGTGTTTCGCTACGTATAGAGGGAGAAATTGTTGGAGCGGCCGCGTGCCGGCGACCGCTCCGATCGCAACTGCAACCTTATTGAGGAGGAAACTTATGCGACGGCAGCTTTTAACATCGACTACCGCCCTTGTCCTCTTGTTTGGCGTAGGCAATGCCTTCGCCGGCATGGATGAGGCAAAAGCCTTTTTGGACAAGGAGATAGGAGACGTTTCTACTCTTGATAGGGCGGGCCAGGAAGCTGAAATGCAGTGGTTCATCGACGCCGCCAAGCCGTTTGCCGGCATGGAAATCAAGGTCGTCTCCGAAACCATCGACACGCATAGCTATGAATCGAAGGTTCTGGCGCCGGCCTTCAGCGCCATCACCGGCATCAAGCTGACGCACGATCTTATCCAGGAAGGCGACGTCGTCGAGAAAATCCAGACCCAGATGCAAACCGGGGAAAATCTCTATGACGGCTGGGTCAACGACTCGGACCTGATCGGTACGCACTGGCGCTACCAGCAGGTGCGCAACCTGACCGACTGGATGGCCAACGAAGGTAAGGACGTCACCAATCCGAATCTCGACCTTGCCGACTTCATCGGGACATCCTTCACCACCGCGCCGGACAAGAAGCTTTACCAGCTTCCCGACCAGCAGTTCGCGAACCTCTACTGGTTCCGGTACGACTGGTTCAACGACGAGAAGAACAAGGCCGATTTCAAGGCCAAGTACGGCTACGACCTCGGCGTTCCGGTCAATTGGTCTGCCTATGAGGACATCGCCGAATTCTTCACCGGCCGCGAGATCGACGGCAAGAAGGTCTATGGCCACATGGACTACGGCAAGAAGGATCCGTCGCTTGGCTGGCGGTTCACCGATGCCTGGCTGTCGATGGCAGGTAACGGCGACAAAGGCATTCCGAACGGTCTGCCGGTCGACGAATGGGGTGTCAAGGTCGATGAAAACTCGCGCCCCGTCGGCTCCTGCGTCGCGCGCGGCGGCGATACCAACGGCCCGGCTGCGGTGTACTCCATCCAAAAATATCTCGACTGGCTGAAGGCTTACGCTCCGGCCGAAGCTCAGGGCATGACCTTCTCCGAATCCGGTCCCGTGCCGGCGCAAGGCGACATCGCTCAGCAGATGTTCACCTACACCGCCTTCACCGCCAGTTTCGTCAAGGATGGCCTGCCGGTGGTCAACGCCGACGGCACGCCGAAGTGGCGCTTTGCCCCATCGCCGCATGGCGTCTACTGGAAGGAAGGCATGAAGCTGGGCTACCAGGACGTGGGTTCGTGGACGCTGATGAAGTCCACCCCCGAAGACCGCGCCAAGGCCGCCTGGCTCTACGCGCAGTTCGTGACCTCGAAGACCGTCGACGTGAAGAAGAGCCACATGGGACTGACGTTCATTCGTCAGTCGACGATCGACGACAAGAGCTTCACCGAGCGGGCACCGAAGCTCGGCGGCTTGGTCGAGTTCTATCGTTCGCCGGCTCGCATCCAGTGGTCGCCGACGGGCACGAACATTCCGGACTATCCGAAGCTGGCACAGCTTTGGTGGCAGGCAATCGGTGACGCTTCTTCCGGCGCCAAGACCGCACAGGAGGCCATGGACTCGCTCTGCGCTGAGCAGGAGAAGGTCATGGAACGCCTCGAAAGGGCGGGCGTGCAGGGCGACATCGGTCCGAAAATGGCCGAAGAGCATGATCTCGCCTACTGGAACGCAGATGCGGTGGCCAAGGGCAACCTCGCTCCGCAGCTGAAGATCGAGAACGAGAAGGAAAAGCCGATTACCGTCAATTACGACGAGCTGGTGAAGAGCTGGCAGAAGTAAGCGGCATCTGAAAAAAGAGGGCCGGCGGGTTTCCGCCGGCTCTCATCTGTCTTGATTTACAACATCCTTGGGAGGCGGGATGCCGGGCGCGGCGATCCGAAAGGTTTTCCGTGGCGGCCCTTGGTCGATTGTTGCCTTTGTCGCTGCTGTCGGCTTCCTCGGCGCCATCTGGCTGTTCGGATGGAACAAGCCGTCGCGTTCCGATCTCGAAGGCTTGCTGCACGTTTCCTTTGCGGTGAACACATCGCTCGACGCGTGGGGCGACGACGACAACCAAAAAGCTTTGACGCAAAATTCGGTCGCGCAGGTCGGCGAAATCAGTTGCCAAAGTCATTCGAAGCGGCGGCAACCGACCATCCACTATGAATGCCTTTATGATCTGACCGGCATCGACGGTGGCAAATACAGGCTGATCCTCGGTCTCGACCACAACAGGGGCTTGCGGCGGCTTGGCATGGCGGATTTTGGCAATTACCGATTGGTCGATATTCCGGTTGATCGGCAGAAAGCCATCCTGGCCGACCATGCCGTTTGAGAGCAGAGCGGTTTTCGCGGAGGAAGCATGAGCGGCCATATCCTTGCCATCGACCAGGGCACCACATCCAGCCGCGCCATCGTCTTCGATGCCGGCATGAAGGTTGTCGGTGTCGGCCAAAAGGAGTTCGCGCAGCACTATCCGGCCTCCGGCTGGGTCGAACATGATCCGGAGGAAATTTGGGCGAGCGTCGTCTCGACGGTGAAGGCCGCCCTGAAGACGGCCGATTGCAGCGCCGCCGACATCGCCGCCATCGGCATCACCAACCAGCGCGAAACCGTGGTCATCTGGGACAAGGCGACAGGCAAGCCGATCCACAATGCCATCGTCTGGCAGGATCGCCGCACCGCGCCACTATGCGCAAAGCTCAAAAAGCAAGGCCTTGAGCCGAAGTTCAGCAAGAAGACGGGCCTACTGCTCGATCCCTATTTCTCCGGCACCAAGATCGCCTGGATGCTGGACAAGGTGAAGGGCGCCCGCAAGCGCGCTGAAAAGGGCGAGTTGCTGGCCGGCACCATCGATTGCTTCCTGATCTGGCGTCTTACCGGCGGCAAGGTCCATGCGACCGACGCCACCAATGCGTCGCGCACGCTTGTCTACAACATCGAAAAGAATGAATGGGACGCCGAGCTTCTCCGCATCCTGAACATTCCGGCCGCGATGCTGCCGCAGGTGAAGGATTGCGCCGATGATTTTGGCGTAACGGACGAGAAGCTGTTCGGGGCTGGCATAAGAATCCTCGGTGTTGCCGGCGACCAGCAGGCCGCGACCATTGGCCAGGCCTGTTTCCAGCCGGGTATGATGAAATCCACCTATGGCACCGGCTGCTTTGCGCTGCTCAACACCGGCAGCGACATGGTGCGTTCGAAGAACCGGCTGCTCACCACCATTGCCTATCGGCTGAACGGCAAGACGACCTACGCGCTCGAAGGATCGATCTTCATCGCCGGCGCGGCGGTGCAATGGCTGCGCGATGGTCTGAAGATCATCGGCAAGGCCAGCGAAACCGGGAAACTGGCGGCGGAGGCTGATCCGACCCAGTCGGTCTATCTCGTGCCGGCCTTTGTCGGCCTTGGCGCGCCGCATTGGGATGCCGAGGCGCGCGGTGCGATTTATGGCCTCACGCGCAACTCCGGTCCGGCTGAATTCGCCCGCGCCACATTGGAGTCCGTGGCGTTCCAGACACGCGACCTGCTGGATGCCATGCGCAAGGACTGGAAGAACGGCAACGGCAAGACGGTCCTGCGCGTAGACGGCGGCATGGTCGCGTCCGACTGGACCATGCAGCGTTTGGCCGACATTCTCGATGCACCGGTAGACCGGCCGACCATCCTGGAAACAACGGCGCTTGGCGCGGCATGGCTCGCCGGTTCGAAAGCGGGCGTGTGGCCGAAGGCGGCGCAATTCGCCAAATCCTGGGCGCTCGACCACCGCTTCAAACCGGAAATGGATGCAGCGACGCGCACGGCCAAGCTCAAGGGCTGGCGCGAGGCTGTCCGCCGCACGCTCAGCGCATAAACATCACTTGCCGCGCAGGAAGTTGATGATGCCGGAAAAGTCGGTGCCTGCACCGCCTTGCGCGTTGAACAGGGCGTAAAGCTGCGCAGCTTCGGCGCCCAGCGGCGTGACCGCGCCTGCGCCCTGCGCCGCTTCCTGCGAAAGCTTGAGGTCCTTCAGCATCAGCGCCGCGGCAAAGCCCGGCTTGTAGTCGCGGTTGGCGGGCGAGGCGGGTACCGGCCCGGGCACCGGGCAGTAGGAGGTCAGCGACCAGCATTGGCCGGATGAGGTCGAGGCCACGTCGAACAACGCCTGATGGGAAAGACCGAGCTTTTCCCCCAGCACGAAGGCTTCGGCGACGCCGATCATCGAGATGCCGAGGATCATGTTGTTGCAGATCTTCGCAGCCTGGCCTGCGCCATCGCCGCCGCAATGCACGATGCGGCCGGCCATCGGCTTCAGGATCGGTTCGGCCTTTGCAAATGCTTCGTCGCTGCCGCCGGCCATGAAGGTCAGCGTGCCGGCCGCAGCCCCGCCCGTGCCGCCGGAAACCGGCGCATCAACCGAGGCAACGCCGCTCTTGGCTGCGATCGCGTGCGCCTTGCGCGCCGAGTCCACGTCGATGGTGGAGGAATCGATGAACAGCGCGCCTTGCTTGGCCTTGGGCGCGATATCCTCATAGACCGACAGCACATGCTTGCCGGCCGGCAGCATGGTTATCACCGCATCGGCGTCCTTCACCGCCGCGACTGCGCTCGCCATCACCGTCACGCCATGCTCGCGCGCCACGGTCAGGTTTTCCGGCATGAGGTCAAAACCCAGCACGGTATGACCCGCCTTGACGAGGTTGGCGGCCATGGGATTGCCCATGTTGCCGAGGCCGATGAAGGCGATGGTGGTCATTGATGTCCTCCGTGTGGGCAATGAATGGAGTAGGGCGGCCCTACTGCTTTCCGATCAGATGTCTTGCGATGATGACGCGCATGATCTCGTTGGTGCCCTCGAGGATCTGGTGCACGCGCAGGTCGCGCACCAGTTTTTCGATGCCGTAGTCATGCAGATAGCCGTAGCCGCCAAGCAGTTGCAGCGCGTCGTTGGCGACGGCAAATCCGGTGTCGGTAACGAAGCGCTTGGCCATCGCCGACCATTTCGATGCGTCATGCGCCTTGGCGTCCAGCTTGGAAGCGGCGGAGTAGAGGAAAATGCGGCCCGCTTGCAATTCCGTTTCCATGTCCGCCAGCCGGAATTGCAGTGCCTGGAACTGGTTGATCGCCTTGCCGAATGCCTTGCGTTCGGCAGTGTAGGCGATTGCCTTGTCGAGCGCCGACTGCGCGCCGCCCAGCGAACACGCCGCAATGTTGAGCCGCCCGCCATCCAACCCTGCCATTGCAATGCCGAAACCGTCGCCTTCCTGTGAAAGCAGGTTCTCCGCCGGCACCTTGCAGTCTTCGAAGATCACCTGACGGGTGGATTGCATATGCCAGCCCATCTTGTTTTCGACCGCGCCGAAGGAAAGGCCGGGAGCATCTTTCGGCACGACGATGGTCGAGACGCCCTTGGGGCCGTCGGCTCCGGTGCGGACCATCGCGACATAGACATCGGAGTCCCCCGCGCCGGAAATGAATTGCTTGGTGCCGTTCAAAACATAGTCGGAGCCGTTGCCGCCTGAACGCGAGGCTCGCGTCTTCAGCGCCGCCGCATCCGAGCCCGAACCCGGCTCCGTCAGGCAGTAGCTTGCCAGCCATTCCATCGAGGTCAGCTTCGGCAGCAGGCGCTGGCGCTGCTCTTCGTTGCCGAAGCGGTCGATCATCGAAGACGCCATGTTGTGGATCGATATGAACGAGGAAAACGCCGGGCAGGCCTTTGCCAGCGCCTCGAAAATCAGCACCGCGTCGAGCCGTCCAAGCGCGGACCCGCCGACATCGTCCCTCACATAGATACCGCCGAGGCCAAGCGGCCCGGTCTCGCGGATCACATCGGATGGAAAATGCCGGTTCTTGTCCCAGTCCAGCGCATTTGGCGCAACGCGGTCGTTGGCAAAGGCTTCCGCCATTTCCTGAATGGCGCGCTGGTCGTCGTTAAGCTCGAACTGGCCGCCCGTCGTTGAAGCAACGCTATCCATGGCGCCCTCCCGGCAAATGTCGTTTTTGGCTATGCGTGGCGAGCAATCTAGACCAATGATGCCAGCGCGCAAACCCGACCTTAAGCGGAGCGGCTGTGCGAAAATTAAAGTACGAGAAAGCACGTGCCGACAAAAATCGATAGTCTGATGGGTGTGTTGCGCAACTATCTTTCAAAGGTTGCCACTTCGGGCGCCGCGGCCGATTTTCTCGCCGGCTTGGATTGGCAGATGCCTTCGCGATCTCTCCCGCCTAACACTTTGCCCTGCGTGGCCAGTCTTGGCCGGATGGCCGATATTGCCGAAGCGCCTGAACAGGAACTCATCGCTGAACTGTCTTCGGCTGCACCTGAATTGCGGTGGGGTCAAACCTACACCGCAGCGGATTTCGGCCAGCACTTTCTCGACAATTATGGCTGGGTGGAATTGTTCGGCACGCGGGGCCACTTTGTGCATGACAGCATGGCAGGCGGTTTCCTGATACTTGGACCCGGCATCGTCTATCCCGACCATCACCACATCGCAGAAGAAGTCTACATTCCGCTCACCGGAACGGCCGAATGGCGCATGGGCGAAGCGCCATTCCGTTTGCGCAAAGGCGGCGAACTTATCCATCACGCGTCTAACGTCACCCATGCCATGCGCACGGCAGCCGAGCCTCTGCTCGCATTCTACTTGTGGCGCGGCGGACCGCTCGCCCAGCGCTCGACCATAACCGGCGGCGGGGCGCGCTGAGCATGGCAAAGGCGATCATGCTTCAGGGCACCGGCTCCGATGTCGGCAAGACGGTGCTGGTCGCCGGCCTCTGCCGTGCTGCCAGGAACCGAGGCCTGAAGGTCAGGCCGTTCAAGCCTCAGAACATGTCGAACAACGCCGCCGTGGCCGATTTGTCGGGAGAACCCGGAGGTGGCGAGATTGGTCGCGCCCAATGGCTGCAGGCAATCGCCTGCGGAGCCGAGCCGACCGTTCACATGAACCCGGTCCTGCTCAAGCCGCAGACCGATGTCGGCGCGCAGGTGGTCGTGCAGGGCAAGGTGTTCGGCCAGGCCCGCGCCCGCGACTACCAGACCCTCAAGGGGCAGTTGATGACCGCCGTTCTGGATTCCTGGGCCAAGGTCGGCGAGGGCGCCGATCTGGTCATTGTCGAAGGCGCCGGCTCGCCTGCCGAGATCAATTTGCGCGACCGCGACATCGCCAATATGGGTTTTGCCACGCGCGCCGATGTTCCGGTGGTCCTCGTTGGAGACATTGACAGGGGCGGGGTCATCGCCTCGGTCGCGGGTACGCATCTCATCTTGCCGGAAGAAGACCGGCGCATGATCGTCGGCTATCTCATCAACAAGTTCCGTGGTGACGTCGCCCTGTTCGAAGATGGCATCGCCGCCATCGACCGCTTTACCGGCTGGCCCTGTTTCGGCGTCGTGCCGTGGTTGAAGGCAGCGGCACGCTTGCCGTCGGAAGATTCGGTAGTGCTGGAGAGACTGGCATCCGGCGAGAAGCGCGCGCTCAAGGTCGCGGTGCCGATGCTCTCGCGCATCGCCAATTTCGACGACCTCGATCCGCTGAAGGCAGAGCCGCAGGTCGAAGTCGTCTTCGTGCCGCCGGGACAGAGCCTGCCGCCCGATGCCGGACTGGTGGTCATTCCCGGCTCGAAATCGACAATCGGCGACCTGCTGCGGTTTCGTGAAAACGGCTGGGACCGCGATCTTGCCGCCCATCGCCGGCGCGGCGGCCATGTCGTCGGCATCTGCGGTGGCTTCCAGATGCTGGGACGCACCGTACGCGACCCGGACGGCATCGAGGGCAGCGTCACCGAGACCGAAGGGCTGGGCCTGCTCGACGTCGAAACGGTGATGGAACCGGAAAAGACCGTCCGCAACGTCGCCGCGCGCTCGGCTGTCTTCGACCTTCCCTTGCAAGGCTACGAAATCCATCTCGGTCGCACCTTCGGCCCTGATGGTCAGCGCCCAGCGGTAATCATCGACGGGATAGCGGATGGCGCGACGTCGGCCGACGGCAAGGTCTTCGGTACCTACCTGCACGGACTGTTTGGCGCTGACCAGTTTCGGGCCAAATTTCTCGAAAGCCTGGGCGTCAGGGGCGCGGGCATCGACTACCGCGCGCAGGTGGAAAACGCGCTGGACGAGATCGCGACCGAGCTCGAAACCCATCTCGATTGCGACGCCATCTTCGCGCTGGCGCGTTGAGAGCCCGGGCTGTTACCAGCCGAGCGCCGCGCGCAGCGGATTGGTTGGGTCCGACAACAGCTTGATCGCCAAGGCCACGCAGATGAGGACGAGCAGCGGCTTGATCAGCTTGGCTCCGATCCTGATCGCCAGCGATGCGCCAAGTCGGGCCCCGATGAACTGAGCAATACCCATCATCAACCCGATTTTCCAGTAGACTGCGCCTGCAAGCGCAAAGACGATAAGCGCGCCGATATTGGTCGCAAAATTGAGCATCTTGGTGTGCGCCGTCGCCTTCAATACGCCGTAGCCGGCAAGGGTCACAAAAGCCAGCATGTAGAACGAGCCCGTGCCCGGTCCGAAAATGCCGTCGTAGAAGCCAAGGATCGGCACCACGGTCAGCCCGAACAAAAACGGCGTAATGCGCCGGACGCGGTCGATATCGTTCATTCTCGGCTTGAAGGCGAAGAACAACGCAATTGCTATCAGCACCACCGGAAGCGCCGCTTCAAGAATATCGGCTGGCACGACCGTTGCCGCCAGCGCACCGATGGCGCTGCCGATTGCGGCCACAATTGCCGAAGGCAGTTGTTCGCGCACGTTGACATGCCCTTTGGAAGCGTAGGCGAGCGTTGCCGAGCCCGAGCCGAACAATGCCTGCAGTTTGTTGGTGCCGAGCGCATGAACTGGCGACATTCCGGTCAAAAGCAATGCCGGTATCGCAATCAGCCCGCCGCCGCCGGCAATGGAATCGATAAATCCGGCCACGAAGGCAGCCAGCATCAGCAACGCGATGGTTTCGGAAGCAATTTCGAACATGAGGGAAAGGGCAGTCCAGGGGGAGGGAAAAGATAATCTGTTCGATCACAGCAGGGCGGATTGCGCAACGCCGATTGTGCGCTAACTATTGAGCCACCTTCAGGAAGGGAGCGCCGATGGCATTTGCATTGCTGGACCAGATACGTTCGATCTTCGATGGCGATCCGGGCGTGCGCAAGGTCGCCGACGATCCGGTTTTGTCGGCCGAACTCCTGATGCTGTTTCGCATGATCTTGGCCGACGGCTCCGTCAGCGAAAGCGAGATGGAAACCTTTCGTCGCATCTGTCGGGATTCGTTCAATATTCCAGAAGCAAGCATGGACAAGGTCATCGATTATCTGAACGAGGCCGGCTACGAAACCTCCGGTTCGCAGGCGATGGCTCTGTTTCAGGAACTCGACGTGGACAGGCGCAAGCTGCTCGCCCGTCACATGGCCGAGATCGCCAAGGCCGACAGGCATTTGGCCGAAAACGAGGTCAAGCTGCTGCGCCGCACGCTGGATATCCTCGGCATCAGCCCGGTCGATGCGGTGAAGCCGGAAGGCTAAGGCCACTTTTCCTTCGCCCCTTGTGGGAGAAGGTGGCCGAGCGAAGCGAGGTCGGATGAGGGGGTTACTTACCCCTGTTCCTGCATGCGCCGCGCGATCGCCCGGTGCAGGTCGGGCGCAGCAGCGACAAGCGCTTGAGCCGCCTCCGATTGCGGATGGTCGAGCACTTCGCCGGTCTTGCCGCGCTCGACGATTCGCCCCTCATGCATCACCATCACCTCGTCGGTAATGGCGCGCGCCACCGTCAGATCGTGGGTGATGAACAGGTAGGCCACGCCAAGCTTGCCGTTCAGTTCGGCAAACAGGTCGAGGATCTGCGCCCGGATCGACACGTCCAGCGCAGAGACCGGCTCGTCCGCCACCACCAGCTTTGGCCGCGTGATGATCGCGCGCGCAATCGACAACCTTTGCCGCTGCCCGCCGGAAAACTCGTGTGGATACTTGTCCATGTCCGTCTCCGCGAGGCCGACTTCATGCAGCGCATGCGCCACCATTTCGCGCCGTTCCGCGCGCGTCGGCACCTCGTCCAGCACATGCAGCGGCTCCGCTACCAGCCGTTCCACCTTCTGGCGCGGATCGAAGGAGCCGTAAGGGTCCTGGAACACCACCTGCATGTTGCGCCGCGCCGGCTTAAGCTCCGCCTCGCTCTTGCCGGTCAGCTCCTCGCCGCGAAATCGAATCTTGCCAGAACTCGCCTTGTCCAGAGCCAGCACCATGCGCGCCAGCGTGGACTTGCCGCAGCCAGAGCGACCGACCAGCGCCACCGATTGCCCCGGCATCATCGAAAACGAAACGTCGTCCACCGCTCGTGTCGGCTCACCACGCCGCAGAAGTGACAAGCGTCGGCCGGGATAAAGCCTGCTCAGGCGTTCGACCTCGAGCAGCGCGCCTTGCCTGTCCGCATCCGTGCTCAATGCGTGGCGCGCGGGGGCGTCGGGCCGCCTTTCAGGCACATGCATCGAAGCTTGCGTCAGCTGCCGCGTGTAGGGGTGCACCTGTTCCGACAGCACCTTCACCGTGTCGCCCGCTTCCATCACTTCGCCATGGCGCAGGATGGTGATGCGGTCGGCCATCTCGGTCACCACGGCGAGATCGTGCGAAATCAGCAACAGCCCCATGTGGTTTTCCGCCACGAGATCGCGCAACAGGTCGAGCACCTGCGCCTGCAACACCACATCCAGCGCGGTCGTCGGCTCGTCGGCAATCAACAGCTTCGGTTTCAGCGCGCAGGCAATGGCGATGACCACGCGCTGGCGCTGCCCGCCGGACAGTTCGTGCGGATAGCGCGACAGCGGGAATTTGCTTTCCGGCAGCCCGACGCGGTCCAGTATTCCGCGCGCCCGTTCCTCTGCTTCGGCGCGGCTTGCGCGCGTATGCCAGCGAATGCCCTCGGCCACCTGTTCGCCGATGGTCTTGACCGGATTGAGCGCCGTCATCGGCTCCTGGAACACCATGCCGATGTCGTCGCCGCGCAGGGCACACATCTGATCCTCGGTCGCGGAAAGAATGTCGATGCCGTCGAACGTCACCCGTCCGGACATGTGCGAAAGATGCGGCAAAAGCCGCATCACCGTCAGCGCCGTCATCGACTTGCCTGAACCGGATTCGCCCACCAGTCCCATCACTTCGCCGGGTGCGGCCGACAGCTCGACGCCTTTCAGGATCGGCGTTTCACCGATCGACAGCGACAGGTTCTCGATTTCCAGCAGGCTCATCGCCGCCGCCTCGATTTCGGGTCGAGAATGTCGGCAATGCCGTCGCCTAGAAGGTTCAGACCAAGCACGGTGATGACGATGGCCATCCCCGGAAACAGCGCCATCCACGGCGCCACCACCATGCGCGTCTGCGCGTCGAACAGCATGCGGCCCCAGCTCGGCATCGGCGGTTGCGCGCCAAGCCCGAGATAGGACAGGCCCGCTTCGGCCAATATGCCGAGCGCGAACTGGATCGTGCCCTGCACCAGAAGCTGGTTGGCGATGTTGGGCACTATGTGCTCGACCGTGATCTGTGTCTTGCTTTTCCCCGCGGCCCGCGCGGCCAGAATATACTCGCGCGGCCAGATCGAGAGCGCACCGGCGCGCCCGACACGCGCGAACACCGGAATGTTGAAAATGCCGATGGCGATGATGGCGTTGATCGCACCCGGTCCGAAAATGGCGGTGATCATGATCGCCGAAAGCAGGGCGGGGAACGCGAAGACGAGGTCGGTCAGCCGCATCAGTGCTTCATCGACCAGACCGCCGCGTGCCGCCGCGAACATGCCGAGCGGAACGCCGATGCCCATGCCGATACCGACCGCCACCAGCGCAACCGCAATCGAATTTCGCGCGCCGACCATGATCATCGACAGGATGTCGCGCCCGAAATGGTCGGTGCCGAACCAGTGCGCCAGCGAAGGCGCCTGCGTCTTGTCGGCAATGATGAGCTTGGTCACGTCGTAGGGCGTCCACACGAACGAAGCGAGCGCCACCGCCGCCACCAGAAGCGTGATGAGGAAGCCGGTCAGGAAAGAGCGATTGGCAACAGCCTTGCCGATCCATCTCGCCACGCCGTCGTCCCGCATCTCGGCCCGCATGCTCATGACCGGCTCCGCAGGCGCGGGTCGACAATCGCATAGGTGAGATCGACGACAAGATTGACGGCAATCACCGTGGCGACCAGAAGCATCACCACGCTTTCCACCACGATCAGGTCGCGCTGGGTAATGGCCTGGAACACCAGCCGACCAAGGCCCGGCAGGTAGAACACGTTTTCGATGATGATGGTGCCGGCAAGCAGGAAGGCGAATTGCAGGCCCATGATCGTCACGACCGGGATCAGCGCATTGCGCAGCGCGTGTCGCCACAACACCGCGCGGTAAGGCATGCCCTTGGCGCGCGCCGTGCGGATATAATCCTCGTTCAGCACCTCGATCAGCGCCGAGCGGGTCACCCGCGCAAGGATCGCCGCCTGCGGCAGCGCCAGCGCGATTGCCGGCAACAGCAGCGATTTCAGCGCCGGCCACACACCTGCGCCCCAACCGGGAAAACCACCGGCCGGCACCCAACGCAGCCACACTGCAAACAGGTAGACCAGCATCAGCGCGAACCAGAAATTGGGGATAGCCACGCCAAGCTGGGCAGCGCCCATCGCCACCGCGTCTCCTGCCGCGCCGCGCCGGCTTGCCGAATAGAGCCCGACCGGAATGGCGATGGCGGTCGAGAGCGCCAGCGCGATCAACGCCAGCGGCAGCGATACCACGATGCGTTCCAGCACGAGGTCGATCACCGGAACCGAGTAGGTGTAGGAGCGTCCGAAATCGAGCGACAGCAGCCCGCCTACCCAGTGCAGATAGCGTTCGATCAGCGGCGCATTCAGACCCATCTGGTCGCGCAACTGCTCCACCTGCGCATCACTGGCATTCATGCCCAGCATGAGGCGTGCCGGGTCGCCCGGCACGATTTCCAGCACCGCAAACACCACCAGGGACGCCAGCACCAGCGTGACGGCAGCAATGCCAAGACGCTTGGCGAGATAGGTGATCATGGGCGGCGCAAGGGGGAGGTTCGCGCGGAGTTGTCTACTCCGCCCACTTCACCTTGGTCAGGTCGTTGGCCTGAATGGGTGCGTTGTCCCACATGCCTTCCAGCTTGGCGTCCCACACGCCGACCTTGGGCAGTTCGAACAGGAAGCCCACCACTGCATCGTTGGCCAGAATCTTCTGCGCCTCGCCCAAAAGCTCGTTGCGCTTGGCTTCGTCGGAAGTGAGGTTCAAATCCGCGATCACCTTGTCGAACGCCGGATTGTCGTAGTTGAAGTAGTAGTCCTTGCGCGAATAGATATCGATGTCGTTCGGCTCGGTGTGCGAGACGATTGTGAGATCGTAGTCCTTCTGCTTGAACACCTGGTCCAGCCACTGGGCCCATTCCACCGGAATGATCTCGAGGTTGATGCCAACCTCGCGCAATTGCGAAGCGATGATTTCGCCGCCCAGGCGGGCATAGGAGGGCGGCGGCAGTTTCAGCGTTGCCTTGAAGCCGTTTTCGAGGCCGGCTTCCTTCAGCAGTTCCTTGGCCTTCGCGACATCGTGCGGGTAAACGCCCGTCAGGTCGATATAGGCTTTTGAAGCCGGCGATTGGTGGGAGCCTATCGGGGTGCCGAGCCCGGCTGAAGCGCCGTCGATGATCGCCTTGCGGTCGAGCGCATAGGAGATTGCCTGCCTCACTTTCAACTGGTCGAAAGGCGGCTTCTTGTTGTTGATGGAAAGCAGCGTTTCACCTTCCGTCGAGCCAACCACGACCTTGAAGCGCGGATCGCCTTCGATCTGGGAAACACCGTCCGGCTGGAAGAACGGGAAAGCCTGCACATCGCCCGAAAGCAGGGCCGGCACCGCCGCCGCGGCATCCGGGACAATGCGGAATTCGGCCTTGTCGAGGAAAATGGGATCGCCCCAATACCCGTCAGCCTTGACGAGCTTGATCGATGAGCCCTTGGCCCAGCTATCGAATTTGAACGGGCCGGTGCCGATCGGCTTTTCCTTGTTGGTCTCGGCCGTCTCCGGGGCCACCATCACCGCATCGCCCCAGCCCATATTGTAGAGGAAGGAGCCTTGCGGGTTCTTCAGCGTCACCTTCACCGTGGCCGGATCAACGGCCTCGACGGTGTCGATGGCTGCAAACAGGCCCTTTTGCGCATTGACGGAATCGTCGGCACGCGCACGGTCGAGCGAGAACTTCACGTCGTTGGCGTTGAAGTCGCTGCCGTCATGGAATTTGACGCCGGTGTGCAGCTTGAACGTATAGACCTTGCCGTCGTCGGAAATGGTCCAGCTCTCGGCGAGATCGGGCAGCACCTCGCCATTCGGGCCAATTCTCGTCAGCCCCTCGAACACATTGGCATAGAGCACTTCATCGATTGCCGCGGCGGCGCCTGCTGTCGGGTCGAGATGCGGCGGCTCGAGCGGGATGCCGATGACAAGGTCGGTGCGCGCCGCGAAAGCCGCCGTGCCGAAGGCCAGTGTCAGGACGCTGGCGGCGAGGAATGATTTGAATGACTTCATCGGTCGACTCCCAAGTTCCCGAAGTGATCGGATCAAAGCGCGGAACGGCGGCAGAGTAAATCTCGTTTCGCGTATTCGCGTTGGTTTGCAAATGGATAGGGCGACGCGGCTCGCTTCATTGCGCCCCACCACGCAAAAGGATGTTCAGCCCCACCGCCATGACCTTGGCCGATTCCACCATGTCATCGATGCCGACCCATTCGTCAGGGCGGTGTGCAAGGTCGAGGATACCCGGCCCGTAGGCGATGCAGTCATAGAGATGGCCAAGGCGCGCAACGTGTTTCTGGTCGTAGGTGCCGGGCGAAATCACATAGCCCGGCTCCCTGTCGAACACCTCCATGATGCCTTGCGCCACCGCCTTGACCACAGGCGCATCGCGCTCGGTCATATTCGGCTGCACTTCCATGATGTCGCGGATTTCATAGTCGAATTTCGGCCGCTCGCGTTTCAGTCGTTCGAGGATGGACGTCACTTCCTTCTTCACCGTCCCGATCTCCTCTTCCAGCAGGAAACGGCGGTCGATGGTCAGCCGGCAGGCATCCGGCACGTTGGGTGAGGGCAGGCCGGGGCGGAAATCCTCGGTCTGGCCGCCGTGGATCGAATTGATGTTCATGGTTGAGCGCCGCGCCCCTTCCGGCACCACCGGCATCCTGGTCGTCTTGCGGTCCAGCGCCGGAAAAAGCTCGTCTTCGAATGCCTGCAGCACGGCTCCCATGTGGCGCACCGCATTGTCGCCGAGGAACGGCATCGAACCATGCGCAATCACGCCCTTGGTGGCGATCTCGGCCCACCACACGCCGCGATGGCCAAGGCAGATGCGATCCTTGTTCAACGGCTCTGGAATGATGACATGGTCCACCTTGGGTTTGGAGAAATAGCCGAGCTTGGCGAGATGCGCGACGCCGCCGAAGCCGCCCGATTCCTCGTCCACCGTTCCCGAAATCTCGATTGCACCCGGAAAGTCCGGATAGACTTGCATGAACGCCTGCGCCGCGATGATCGAGGCGGCGAGACCACCCTTCATGTCGCAGGCGCCGCGCCCATAGACCTTGCCGTCCTTCACGACGCCCGCAAACGGATCGACGCTCCAGCCTTCGCCGGCCTCGACCACGTCGATATGCGAGTTGAAGTGCACGCTCGGACCCGGCACGCGACCGTCGAAACGCGCCACCACATTGGTGCGCGGATAGCGGTCGGTATCTCCCGGCGCGCCTTCGCCACGGATGAATTCGGTTTCGAACCCCAATTTCCGCAGGTAGGCCCCGACATATTCGGCGCATGGCGTATAAGCCTCGCCGGGCGGGTTGACGGTCGGAAAGCGGATCAGTTCGGCGGTCAGCGCAACGACTTCGTCGCGGCGGGCCTCGACGGCCTTGAAAAGTGCATCGGTCATAGTCCGAATTGAGCAGCTATCGCCCGCTGTTTGCAAGACGCTAAAGCGCCGGCATCCTCAACTGCAGCGCGCAGTCGTTCAAATTTTCAATCTTCATGTCAGCAATTTCGCAACGTATCGCGACTAGCATTGCCTTGCTTGAAGACCACAGGAGCAAAAGACCGTTTGCAGGCAACACGACCGGAAGGGGGCATGACCTGATGAACAAGATCATACTCATGGCAGCCGCATGCGCGGCGATGATGTTTGCAGTGCCTGTTTCGTCCTGGGCTGGAAACGTCGAAGCCCGCGTCAGCATCTCCAAGCAGACGATGACGGTTACCCGGCAAGGGCGTGTTCTCTACAAGTGGAAGGTTTCGACCGCACGCAACGGCTACATCACCCCGCGCGGCACGTGGAAGCCCAAACGCATGCACAAGATGTGGTATTCGCGCAAATACGAGATGTCGCCGATGCCGTATTCCGTCTTCTACCATGGCGGCTACGCCGTCCACGGAACCGGCGCGGTCAAGCAGCTGGGCCGGCCGGCCTCGCATGGCTGCGTGCGCCTGCAGACGGCCAACGCCGCCACATTCTACTCGCTGGTGCGCGAAGTCGGCATGGGCAATACGCGAATCGTCGTCACCAACTGAGGTGGCGTGCCGCATCGTTTCAGCTGCGCGGTCGCCGCCAACGGCGTCCGCCATCTAGCTGTCGCTGCTTGAAGATCACCGCAAACCCCGGCGAATCCGGGCGTTGCAACTGTCATGATGAAAGTTTGCGGTCTGTAGGCTTCCCCTTGCGGTTGCTCGTCGCTACGACTTGCCCCTGAGGAGCATTGCCGATGACACCCAGGGAGCGGGTTGCGCTTTCAAGGCCGGTTGCCGACGAAGTCCGCAAGACCACATGCTACATGTGCGCCTGCCGCTGCGGCATCAACGTCCACATCAAGGACGGCAAGATCCGCTACATCGAAGGCAACCGCGACCACCCCGTCAACAAGGGCGTGCTTTGCGCCAAGGGGTCCGCCGGCATCATGCAGCACTATGCGCCGGCCCGCCTGCGCGCTCCCTTGAAGCGTGTCGGCCCACGCGGTTCCGGCAAATTCCAGGAAATCTCGTGGGACGAGGCGCTCGCCATCGCCACCGGCTGGCTGGGCGAAGTGCGCAACACCGATCCGAAGAAGCTTGCCTTCTTCACCGGGCGCGACCAGTCGCAGTCGCTGACCGGTTTCTGGGCGCAGAATTTCGGCACCCCCAACTACGCCGCCCACGGCGGCTTTTGCTCAGTCAACATGGCAGCCGCCGGCATCATGACCATCGGCGGCGCATTCTGGGAGTTCGGCGCGCCGGACTGGGATAGGACAAAGCTGTTCGTCATGTTCGGCGTGGCCGAAGATCATGATTCGAACCCGATCAAGATGGGCATCGCCAAGCTGAAGAAGAACGGCGCGCGCTTCGTCTCGGTCAATCCCGTGCGCACCGGTTATTCCGCCGTTGCCGACAACTGGATCGGCATCCGCCCCGGCACCGACGGCCTGCTGATCCTGTCCGTCGTCCATGAATTGCTGAAAGCTCGCAAGATCGACGTCGACTACCTGGTCCGCTACTCCAACGCCACCTGGCTGGTCATCGACGCGCCCGGCACCGCCGACCACGGCCTCTTCGCCCGTGACGGCGAGGGCAAGCCGCTCATCTATGAATCGGTCACCGAACGCGCCGTGCCTTTCGGCAGCAAGGGCGCCCGCGCCGCGCTTTCCGGCCGAGTGCAGCTTGAAGATGGCCGCTTTGCCGTGCCGTCTTTCCAGTTGCTGGCCGAGAAGTATCTGGACCAGCAATACGCCCCGGAAAACGTCGCCGCCGAAACCGGCGTGTCGGCCGAAACCATCCGTGGCTTGGCTTCGGAAATCGCCCGCGTCGCCTTCGACGAGGCGATCAGCATCGACCAACCGTGGACGGACACAAACGGCGAGCGCCACCCATCCTACATCGGTCGCCCCGTTTCCTTCCACGCCATGCGCGGGCTTTCCGCCCATTCCAACGGCTTCCAGACCACGCGCGCTCTGCACATGCTGCAGGTGCTGATCGGCGCCATCGATTGTCCCGGCGGCTTCCGCTTCGAGCCGCCTTACCCGAAGCCGGTCGAGGCGCATCCCACCCCGCACGGGCGCGCCGAGCATTTCGGCTCCAACAAGCCGATGTCCGGCCCGCACCTCGGCTTCCCGCGCGGGCCGGAAGACCTCTTGATCGATGCCGACGGCAAGCCGACACGCATCGACAAGGCGTTTTCGTGGGACGCACCGCTCGCTGTCCACGGCGCGATGCACATGGTCATCGCCAATGCCCATGCCGGCGATCCCTATCCGGTCGATGTGCTGTTCCTCTACATGGCCAACATGGCGTGGAACTCGTCCATGAACACCGCGGGCGTCATCAGGATGCTGGAGGACAAGGACGAGAAAACCGGCGAATACCGCATCCCCAAGATCATCTATTCCGACGCCTACGCCTCGGAAATGGTCGCCTATGCCGACCTCGTTCTGCCGGACACCACTTACCTCGAGCGATACGACTGCATCTCGCTGCTCGACCGGCCGATCTCCGAGCCCGACGCCGTGCAGGACGCCATCCGCTGGCCTGTGCTTCAGCCCGACCGCGACGTGCGCCCGTTCCAGAGCGTGCTCATCGATCTCGGCGCGCGCCTGAAATTGCCCGGCTTCGTCGACAATCGCGGCAAGCCCATCTACGCCGACTATCCGGACTACATCGTCCACCACGAGCGCCGTCCCGGCATCGGCCCGTTGGCAGGCTTTCGCGGCTCGAACGGTGACCGGGCAGGGCGCGGCGCGATCAATCGCAACCAGATCAAGCGCTACATCGAAAACGGCTCGTTCTTCTCCGCACACATTCCCATGGAAGCGCAGTTCTTCAAGCACGCCAATCAGGCCTATCAGGAGTTTGGCGTGCGCATGGGCTTCTTCGATGCGCCCAAGCCGGTCATCTTCCAGCTTTATCAGGAAACGCTGCAGAAGTTCCGCCTGTCGGCTGAAGGCGTGCGCGAGCCGCATGCACCGCAAACCCACCGCCAGCGCATTCTCGATGCATTCGACCCGTTGCCGCATTGGTATCGTCCGTTGGGCGAAGCCATGCTCGACCGGACAGAATTTCCGCTCCACGCCATCACCCAGCGTCCGGCCGCCATGTACCATTCGTGGGGTTCTATGAATGCGTGGCTGCGCCAGATTCATACCCGCAACCCGCTCTATGTGCCGGGCTCTCTCTGTGACGAACTCAATCTCGCTGACGGCGACTGGGCTTGGGTGATTTCCAATCACGGCCGCATCAAGGTCGAGGTTGCGCGCATGGAGGCGGTCAATTCTTCTACCCTTTGGACATGGAACGCCATCGGCAAGCGGGAAGGGGCGTGGGGCCTCGATCAAGACGCGCCAGAGTCCAGAAAAGGATTCCTCCTCAATCACTTGATCAATGAACTTCTTCCACCGAGGGAAGATGGAATGCGCTGGTCGAATTCCGATCCCGTCACCGGGCAGGCCGCTTGGTACGATCTGCGCGTGCGCATCGAAAAGGCCGAGCCTGCCGAACGCAGCGAGCCGCATTTTCCGGCGCTTGCAAAGCCCGCCCCCGAGCCTCATCCCGCGGAACTTCGATACGGACAGGAGTGGGCGGAATGACCAGCCTTCCCGCCCTTCCGACGCCGAAGAAGCTTGGCCTCGTCATCGATCTCGACGTCTGCGTCGGTTGTCATGCCTGCGTGGTCAATTGCAAGGAATGGAACACCGGCGGTTATGGTGCAGCCCTATCGGATCAGGACCCCTATGGCGCCGACGTCTCGGGCGCTTGGCTGAACCGCATCCACAGCTTCGAGGTCGTGCCTCAAGGCGGTGAAGTGGTGGGCGAGGCGGGCGGAGGGCGCATAGTCCCGTTTCCCCAAACCTTCCCGGCTTTGGCGGGGGCGCCATGCGCCCACGTCCGCCCGACGGGCGCACCCCACCAGAGCGCCGCAGACGGGCTCCGTCTGGCGGAGCGAAACCAGTGCACGGGCAGCCGGCTCGGCGCATGGGGCTGCCCCCAAGGAGCGCGCGCGGTGGATACCGCCCCCGCCGCGATGG
>Ga0066256_1001306_pt1 | contig 35999 bp, 39 predicted proteins | sample ThiBio_1000_biof_FD_87107 | JGI IMG/M metagenome (GOLD analysis project Ga0066256, IMG submission 87107) | Wastewater bioreactor microbial communities from Cape Town, South Africa - Thiocy_expt_1000_biof (version 2) | ecosystem: Engineered > Bioreactor > Thiocyanate-remediating >... | reverse complement strand
ACCCAGCCGCTCCACTTTGCGCTGTTGGCCTCCAGCCATTGTCCCACCACGTCGTCGATCGGCTTATGGTTCTGGTCGATCTCGAACATCATCTTCTGCTGGTCGTCGGCGGCGAGCTGGTACTGTTTCATGAGCGCGTAGGCGGCGGGCCATTTCTCGCCGAAGCCCGCTCTCACCACCTTGATGACCGGGGACGGCAGGATGCAGCGCCCGCCGTCCTTGGGGTTGCACGGCGGCATGTCGACCCAGTTCAGCTCCTTGGTTTGCGCGAGCAGCCAGTGCGGCGCCCAGAAGCGCAGGAGCAGGGGCTGCTTGGCGGCGAGGGCCGATTGCAGCTCGGCCACGAGCGCGCCCTCGGAGCCGGCCGGCACGGCCGTGAATGGCACCTTGAAATCCTCGATCTCCTTGGCGGAAGCGGTGTCCCAGTCGGCCGGATAGTCCACCAGGCGGCCGTTCGGCAGGGTTTCCGCCGTCGCCAGCGCGGCGGCGCATTCCGGCTTCAGCAGCGCCTTCCAGTCGGGAAGGCCCGGGCAGACGGCCAGCGTGGCGCTGGTGTAGGCCCAGCCGTCGCGGGCATTGAGGCCAAGGTCGCCGACCGGCTCGACCTTCTTTTCGGCGAGAAGCTTCGGATAGATGTCGCCGAGGTTGTTGGTCCACAGCTCCGGCGTCATGTCCAGCGAGCCGTCCTCCATGCCGATCCACTGTGGAAAGCTGCCGGCCGTCACGTACTGGACATGGTAGCCGAGCTTTTCGAGGAGATGGCCGGCGACGTGGGCGGTGACGTTCTGCCCCGTCCATTCGTTGATGGCGATCTTGATCGGGGCGGCGCCTTCTCCGAGCGGGGCGGCCTGGACATTCGCATTCCAACCACCCAGCGCCGCCAGCCCCAGGCCCGCCGTCAAACAGATCGACCGAAAATCGCGCACATCGTCCTCCTGTGAATTGTGCTGCAAGGCGCTATAGTGCAAACCGTCCAGCCGGTCTATAAAAAACCGTCCGGACGGTCGGAAATTTCGTAGCCCTCTTTTGTGCTTCGAAAAAACGGATAGATGGGAAGGGGGAGCTCGAATCCATCATGATTGAAAAGCAGCCAGGCAAGAGACGGAAGACCGGCGACGAGATCCGCGCCATGATCGTCGGCGCGGCGACCCGCATTGTCATGGAGCGCGGCGTGGCGCGCATGACGCTGGCCGATGTCGCCAAGGAGGCCGGGATCAGCAAGGGGGGTCTGCTGCACTATTTCGCGTCCAAGGATGCGCTGATCCGCGCCATGATCACGGCGGGGCTGGATTCCTTCGAGGAAAAGACTACGGCGATGGTCGCGAGCGACCCGACACCGGGTTCCTACCTGCGCGCCTACATCACCACCAGCTTTCCGGCCGAGCGCGCCGACGACATCGCGGCAGCGATGATCGCCGGCGTCGCCACCGATCCGGACCTGCTGGCCGACTACGCGCAGGAGAGCACCAAGTGGTCGGATCGCCTGAAGGCGGACGGGCTGGACTATCTGCACGCCGAAGTGATCCGGCTGGCCGTCGACGGGCTCTATTTCAACGAGGCGATCGGGCTGCCGCCGCTCAGCCTGCCGGACCGCAAGGCGCTGCTGAAGCGACTGATGGAGATGACCCGGGGACCGGCAACGACGCCTGCCGGCGCCCCCGTCGTTCCGGCAAAGTGATTGCCGCGAGGGGCCACCTCAGCCGGATAGGCCGCCCCTTGGTGATCCCGATCAGCCGAGCAGTCGCCTTGCCGCTATGGCGAGGCACTCCTTGAAGCCGGTCAGATCGGTGTAGAGCGCGTCGGGTGCTGCCGCGTGGCGCACGATCACGCCGCCACGGTTCTCGATTCCACCGTCCAGCATCAGGTTGTCGACCATGTCGTAGGTCTCGAGTTCCAGGCTGTCAGGCCCCCGGACGGCCTTGTGCGCGTCCTCGGCGAGCTCTCCGCCATAGTAGTCCCTGACCCGCTCGAAATGGCCCACCGCCACATTGGTGAAGCCATAGGCCGGGCAGCCCCTGCCGCACATGAAGCCCAGCTCGTAGACCGTGCCGACGTCGGCGGCGATGCCACGGAACGGCGTCAGGTTGGCGATGATGAAGTCGGAACTCAGCATCAGGCGCTCGTTGACCTCGCTGGTGGCGAGGCCGCGCGCCTTGCCCCTCAATGAGGCGGGCGCCTCGAGGTCGCCAGGGCAGACCGGCACGAAGCCGGCAAGGCGGGTGAGCTCGATCTTCTCGTCGAGTATCGCGCGAGCGTTGGGGAGGAAAACCTCCGGTCCTGCCAGATAGACTTTCATGATGCTCCTCTGCGTGGCCGACGTAGGCGCGGACAACCGCGCCGATGCCCGCGCATCGGACCATCGCGGGCATCGCTGTGGATTTCAATCCAATGAATATTGGAACGGCGGTCTGGCCTACCGGTCCAGCCACACCTTCTCGAAATGCTGCTCCAGATTGGGGTGTGCGGGATTGTCCTTCACCGCCGCCACCGAATGCGTGAAGAGCGAGCGCCAGTAAGGCTGGATGAGGATCCCCGAATCCTGGAGGATCTGCTCGACATCCTTCATGATCGCCTTGCGCTTCTCCGGATCCGGGACGGCCAGCGCCTCGTCCAGCTTCGCGTCGAATGCCGGGCTGGCGAAGCCGGACTCATTCCAGGCCTCGCCGCTGCGGTAGGCGAGCGCGAGGTTCTGGACGCCGAGCGGCCGCATACCCCAGGAGGTCATCGAGAAGGGATATTTCGTCCAGTTGTTCCAGAAGGTGGAGCCCGGCAGCACCGTGCGCTTCACCTTGAAGCCCGCCTCGCGCAACTGCGCGGCGATGGCGTCGCCGGTGTTGCGGTGCCAGTCCTCGTCGCCGGTGATCAGCTCGTGCTCGAAATCCATCTGGCCCGCCTCGGCCATCAGCTTCCTGGCGCCGTCGAGATCCCGCGTCTTCTTCGGCAGCGCGTAATACTCCGGATGCAGCGGGCAGACATGGTGGTTTTCGGCGACCGTGCCCCTGCCGCCATAGCCGAGCTGCAGCACGGCCGAATTGTCGGTCGCCATCTGCAACGCTCGTCGCACGCGCTCGTCGTCATAAGGCTTGTTGGTCACGTTGGCGCGAGCGAGAATGGTGGCCGCCGTCACCACTTCCGACTTCACCAGGCCGAGCTTGTCCATGATGTCGACATAGTCGGCCGTGGTCTCGAAATTGGTGTCGATCTCGCCGGCCTCGAACGCGTTCACCCAGGCGGCCGGGTCCGTCCCGTAGTCGATGAACTCGATGCCGTCCAGATAGGCCTCGCCGCCCCACCATTTGCCGTTATCGCGCCGCTTGACGACGGCCTTGGTGCCGACGTCGTAGGAGACGAGCTCGAAGGCGCCGGTGCCGACCGGATGAGCGACGAGATTGGCGCCGGATTTTTCGTAGTCGCGATGAACGATCAGCGACGAGTATTCCGTCATCGACGGGATGATCGAGATGTCGGACGACGACAGTTTGAGGACCACCGTATGGTCGTCCGTCCTGGTGATGGCGCCGGCGCGGGCCTTGCCGGTCGCGGCGTCGATCAGCGCGGTCATGCGGCCGGCCATGGAGTTGCCCTCTGCGGCCTTGTCGCACCAGCGCTCGAGGTTGAAGACGACGTCCTCGGCGGTGAACTGGTCGCCATTGTTCCAGGTCACGTCACGCCGCAGGTGGAGCGTGTATTCGGTCGCGTTGTCGTTGACCTGCCAGCTTTCGAGCAGCGAAGGCTTGAAAGTGTAGTCGACGTCGTAGCGCACCAGCGTATCGAGGACCTGGCGCGCGATGTTGGCCATCTCGGGCCAGTCGAAGGCGCGCGGGTCCTTCTGTTCCTTGACGAAGGTCGAGACGCGCAGCACGCCGCCCTTCTTCGGCTCGGCGGCCCTGGCGACCGTCGGCGCCGCGAGCCCGATCAGGCCGTAGGCGGCGGCCGCCGATGCGCCGAAGATGCTTGCCATCGCCAGGAATTCCCGGCGGTCGAGGCGCCCGGCGCCGACCTCGTCGGCAAGGCCCTTCACCAGCTTGCGGTGGCGGTTGAATTCGCCGTCCGAATGCAAATTGTCCTGTCCCATTATCCTGCTGCTCCGAATAGATCGACGAACCAGTTCCAGAAGCCGTCGACGTCGATATCGACGGCCACCCGCGCGTTTGGCGGCCTCTTTGAAATGTTGTTGAAGTCGGCAACGGTCATGCCGCGCGTGACCTCGCCGGCGGTTTCGAGATGCACGTAGTAGGTCTCGAACTTGAACAGCGACGGCCGCACGATCGCCGCGAGCGCGATGACGTCGTGCAGGTTCGGATCGTCGGCGCCGAACTCGTCCTTGCGCCGCATCATGAAATCCAGCACGCGGCCCACCACGTCGGCCTGCGGGCCGGGCGCTGCCCGGATCCGGTCGAACACCGAGAGCGGCAGCTCGGGCTTCAGCGTGACATCGAGCCCGACCATGGTGAGCTCGCATCCGGATTCGAACACCAGCCGCGCCGCCTCGGGATCGCAGTAGAGATTGAACTCCGAAGCGAGCGTCATGTTGCCGCCGCGCAGCGCGCCGCCCATGATTGTGATGCGCTTCATCATCGACGCCAGTTCGGGGTGCTCCGACAGGGCGGTGGCGATGTTGGTCAGCGGACCGACGGCGAGGATTTCGAGCGTGCCGCGATGCCGTTCGGCGGCGCGGCGGATAAGCTCCGTGACGCCGCCTTGCGCATAGTTGCGGCGCGCGGCGGGCAGCACCACATCGCCCAGACCGGTCGCGCCATGGCTGACCGCCGTGCAGAGCGGGCGTGCGAGCGGCTGCGCGGCGCCGACATGGACCGGTATGTCGCAACCCAGGAAGTCGACGAGATCGAGCGTGTTCCTGGCCGTCTTCCCGATTTCGACATTGCCGCAGACCGCCCCGATGCCGACCAGCTCGATCGCGTCGGAACAGAGTGTCGCCGCGGCGATGCAGACGGCGTCGTCGGTGCCGGTATCGACATCCATCACCAGGGGAATCCTGGGTGGCTTCGTCACGTCGTGCACACCCTCGTTGCCGGTCGCCATTGGATCACGGGAGCCTTGAATTCAGCTTAGGTAAACGTTTACTTATGAGTATTGTATGCGGCTGTCAACAGGCTGTCCGCGCGTGGCGCGGGCGCCATGACGGTCTTGTCCCAATCGACTTTGCCGTCGCGAGAGGCTAGGGGATCAGGCGAGGGGCGTGACGGAGGCGGAGGGCGCGTGGCGACCACAATCAAGGATATTGCGAGGCGTGCCGGCGTGTCGGCGGCGACGGTATCCAAGGTCCTCAACCGCAAGGACGCCTTCATCGGCGAGGAGACGCGCAACAGGATCTGGTCGCTTGCGCGCGAATTGAACTATACGCCGAACTCCATCGCGCGCTCGCTGGTCACCCGCAGGTCCAACGTCATCGGGATCGTCGTTCCGGACATCCTCAATCCGTATTTCACCGAGTTGGTGCGCGCCTGCGACGACGCGGCGCGCCTGCGCGGCTACACAACGATCCTGTGCAATTCCGATGGCATTGCAGAGAACGAGGAAGCGCATCTGAGCTTCCTCGCCGGGCACGGCGTCGACGGCATCGTGCTTTCGGCAAGCGACGTGGTGCCGAATGCCGATCTCCTCCGGGGGCTGGGCATTCCGTTCGTGTCGATGGACCGCGAGATCCCGATGCTGGACTGTCTCGCGGCCACCGTCGACACGGATTGCCGTGGCGGTGCCTTCCAGTCGGCCAGCTACCTCATCGGCAAAGGCCACAGGCGCATCGCCTTCCTCAGCGGCTCGGCGGAAAGCTCGAACACCCGGCTCAGGCTGGAAGGCTTCCGCGAGGCCCACCGCCGGGCGGGTATCGCGGTCGATCCCGAACTCGTCCGCTGCGGCGAGTTCCAGCACAGCTTCGGCCACCAGGCGACGCTGGCGCTGCTGGCCGGAACCCGCTTCTCCGCAATCTGCTGCATGAGCGACATGCTGGCGCTCGGCGCGACAGTCGCATTGCGCGAAAGCGGCCTCCGCGTGCCCGACGACTGCGCCGTCATGGGCTTCGACAACATCTACCTGGCGCCGCTGCTCGACAGGCCCCTGTCGACGATCGACCGGCGCATCTTCGAATCCGGCCGGATCGCCATCGACGCGCTGGTCGATTTCCTGGACGGTCCCGAACGGCAACGCTCGGCGATCGTGCTGGAGACCAGCGTCGTCGAGCGCAAGACGGCTTAGGGGTACATGAGAATGGGCATGATGCGGACCTTGCTGGCTCTGGCGGCCTTTCTAGCCGCACAATTCGCCTGTGCTGCGGAAGAGTTGCCTTTTCCAGATTTGGATACTGAGGGCTATTGCACTGCCTTGGTGTCGAAGATGCTTGTCAAGACGGAGCAGCAAGTCGAGAAAGACAAGTGCCTGACATACGAAACGGCAATGAAGGCCAAACTCAAACCCTTCTGGGATCTAGTCGAACCAGCCGAACGGGAAAGGTTGAAGAGAGACTATATCAAGGAGGTTAGGTTCCAGACTTATAGAACTGTTGGGTTCTTCGTTGCATCAGCCTTGGGGATGGCTTGCCTTGACGGTCGTGCATTTTGCAGCCCTGGTAAACCAACGGCGGATGCGGCATTTTTAGCACTCAGAAGTGACCACTACTGCTATTTGAAAAACCCCGATCCGAAGGCGATGCAATTTCAAAATTGCCTCAAGGAGGAGACGGCAAGAAAGTCGCAATTGGCCAATTACTGGTCAACGCTGCCAAAGGATAAGATGGACTGGTGCATTAGCACTGCATTCCGCGTGAATCGCGAGTTTCCTCCTTTCCAAATATTATCCACCTGCTTTTCCGAAGACATCGGAACGCAATGCCTTATGAAAACGCGTCAGTGTCGTCGCGGCCAGCGGAGTTAGCGCACTGGAAATCTAGGTCTTTCTGACACACCTGCTGCTACGAATGACGAGCCGCACCATACGGACCTTTGCCAGCTACCTCGGGAAGCCCTTTGCCAGCTACCTCGGGAAGCCCTTCGCCAGGAGGCATCACGGTCGCTCCCGAACTCGTCCGCTGCGGCGAGTTCCAGCACAGCTTCGGCCACCAGGCGACGCTGGCGCTGCTGGCCGAAACCCGCTTTTCCGCCATCTGCTGCATGAGCGACATGCTGGCGCTCGGCGCCACAGTGGCCTTGCGCGAAAGCGGCCTCCGCGTGCCCGACGACTGCGCCGTCATGGGCTTCGACAACATCTATCTGGCGCCGCTGCTAGACCGGCCCCTGTCGACGATCGCCCGGCGCATCTTCGAATCCGGCCGGATCGCCATCGGCGCGCTGGTCGATTTCCTGGACGGTCCCGAACGGCAACGCTCGGCGATCGTCCTTGAGACCAGCGTCGTCGAGCGCAAGACGGCTTAGGCCGGGAGCAGGCTTGGCGCGACGAGGAGCGATCTATTGGGTTGTTGCTGAAGAACTGGCGGAGAGAGCGGGATTCGAACCCGCGTTACGGTTTCCCGTAAACACACTTTCCAGGCGTGCGCCTTCAACCACTCGGCCACCTCTCCGTCCTGATAGTCGCGTCGGCCGGTTTCGCCGCGCGGGTTGTGGAGACGAGGTCTCCTGGAAGCCGGTTTCGCCGGTATGTAGGATGCCGCCAACCCGCGGGCATCCCTTCCTTCATCTGAGCCGTCAAAGCACCAGACGCGGGCTCATCTAGTCGATCCCGAGACGAATGCCAAGCCATAATGGCAAGCCATCGCGCCGTGGAGGCAAAGTCCCCACCGAATGATGTGCAGGAGGTGGTCCGGAGCGGGGCCGGCGCTTGACTTTGTCCGGGCGTGCCTGTCGACTGGCTTCGAAGGATCATGCGTGGCCCGGGCGCCATTGTGCAAGCCGTCAGGGGCCAACGGGGGCGTCGTCCGGACATGTCATCACCCGACAACCAGCATCGAACAGGAGCCGACAGCGGCCTCTCCTACGTGCCGCCGGCATGGCTCATCCTCATCATGGGCCGGTCGCTCTACGGCCTGTCCTCGTTCTGGACGGTCTTCAGCCTGCAGGACCTGCCTCCCGGCGCTGCCTTCCTCATCTATGGCGGCGTGATCGCGGGGGTGGTGACCGTGCTCTGGGGGCTCTATTTGCTCGGCCTCGCCATCGGCCGCTCCGCCCGCTTCCCGCGCCAGTTCACCATCTGGCAGGCGGCTTTCATCCTCTGGCTGCTGGTCAGGCAGGCCTATATCCTGATCGTGCCGGATTTCGTCTTCTCGCCGCAAGGCCTGCTCATCACCGGCGGTGAGATCGTCCTCCGCCTGCTGTGCATCTATCTCCTGCGGCCCCGTTCCGGCGCCGAGGCTGTCTACACCAGTCCGCAGGCTGGCGGCGCGCCGTCGGTGTTGTCCTCGGTGATCGCGGCGGTGCTCGGCATCCTGCTCGGCGGGACCATCGGTGCCTGCATTGGCCTGCTTGCCGGCTCGGTCATTGCCGATGTCACCCATGTCAGCTGCTTCGAAGGCGGCTGTGGCTATTTCGCGCTGTTCATCGGCATCGCCGGTCTGGTCGTCGGCGCCATCGCCGGGGGCATTTTCGCGATCTGGTGGGTCAGCCGCCGCAAGCGGGGCGCGAACCAGGGCAAGCGCCAGGCATGACGTCGCGCGAAAACCGCCCCATGTTTTTCGGCATCACGCTTCGGGCCAAGCGGTCTCAAATTCATGTGTCGCGATTGCGAAGGCGGCCCCGGCATCCTATCTGTCGGTCCTGAACAGACATTGGACAGTCTTTGGGAAGGGTGCCCGGAGCGACGTGCCGGGGAAAGGTCTGGATGATCCGCTTCTTGTTCCGTCTCGCGGCGATGGTCGCCCTGTCGGTTTCCGTGATCATGGCGGTGCTCGACGCGACGCGCACCGTGGCGGCATCGGCGGTCGTGCTGACCCCGCTCAACGCGAGCTGGCTGGCGGTCTCGCCGGACACGCGCAATGCCTTCGAGACCTTCGTCAGGGCAAAGGCCGGCCCGCTGGCGTGGGATGGCGTGATCGCCTGGGTGCTGGCGCAGCCCGGCTTCGCCGTGTTCGCCGCGCTTGCCTTCCTGCTCTACCTCGTCGGTTACCGCAGGCAGCCGCGCAACCAGTTCGCGCCGACCTGAAGACTTTTCCAGCGTCGCCAAAGAGAAAGGGAGACAGCGCATGTTTTTCCTCAGCGATATGCTGAACAAGAAGCTCAATCTGCCGAAGCCGTCGGAGGCCCTTCCAGGCCGCGACCGCGCGATCCCGACCGCCGCCAAGCATTTCGTCTCGAAGCGTCCGCTCAAGGGGCCTTATCCCGAAGGGCTGGAAACGGCGCTGTTCGGGCTGGGCTGCTTCTGGGGCGCCGAGCGCCTGTTCTGGCAGGTCGAGGGCGTGTGGGTCACCGCGGTCGGCTACGCCGGCGGAATCACGCCCAACCCGACCTACCAGGAAACCTGCACCGGGCTCACCGGCCATGCCGAGGTCGTGCTCGTCGTCTACGATCCGAAGATCGTGTCCTACGCGGAGCTGCTGAAGCTGTTCTGGGAAAGCCACGACCCGACGCAGGGCATGCGCCAGGGCAACGATGTCGGCACCACCTATCGCTCGGCGATCTACGCTTTTTCGGACGCGCAGCGCCAGGCGGCGCTCGCCTCGCGCGATGCCTATGAGGCTTCGCTGCGCGGTGCCGGGCGCGGCAAGATCACCACCGAGATCGAGCCGGCTCCGGAATTCTACTTCGCCGAGGAGGAGCACCAGCAGTACCTGGCGAAGAACCCTTATGGCTATTGCGGCCTGAAGGGCACGGGCGTCGCCTGCGCGATTCCCGCCCCCGCCTCGGCCTGAGCAAGGGATTCCATGGCGTCGCTCGGGCGGCGCCATGCTTTTCCAAAAGGTCAAAATTCCGCGTGAATTTTGTTTCGGGGCGTGCCAGATTGCCCCGGAGCGGGAGGGGCATACACTCCTGCCGGATGTCGCGGGCGTGCCGGAGAACCGGGCGCGCAAGCGGCGCGTAACGGAAAAAATAACCGACAGGGTGTGGATCACATGAAACGTATCGTTCTCGGCCTGCTGGCCGCTACCGCAATGGTTCTTCCGGCTTTCGCCGCGGATGTGCAGCCGGCGCTCCTCTACGATCTCGGCGGCAAGTTCGACAAATCCTTCAACGAGGCTGCCTATCACGGCGCCGAGAAGTTCAAGACCGAGACCGGCATCGCCTATGTCGAATTCGAAGTCTCCAACGCCTCGCAGCGCGAGCAGGCGCTGCGCCGCTTCGCCGAGGACGGCCGCAACCCGATCGTCATGGCGGGCTTTGCCTGGGAAGATGCGCTGAAGAAGGGCGCGGCCGAATATCCCGACCTCAACTTCGCCATCATCGACGACGCGGTCGACATGCCCAACGTCCGCTCGCTGGTGTTCAAGGAGAACGAAGGCTCCTACCTCGTCGGCATCCTCGCGGCGATGGCGTCGAAATCGAAGAAGGTCGGCTTCGTCGGCGGCATGGACATCCCGCTGATCCGCAAGTTCGAATGCGGCTATGTCGGCGGCGCCAAGTCGGCCGGCGCGACCAACGTAATCCAGAACATGACCGGCGACACGCCGGCCGCGTGGAACGACCCGGCCAAGGGCGGTGAGATCGCCAAGACGCAGATCGACCAGGGCGCCGACGTGGTCTATGCCGCGGCCGGCGGCACCGGCGTCGGCGTGCTCCAGGCAGCGGCGGATGCCGGCAAGCTCGGCATCGGCGTCGATTCCAACCAGAATGGCCTGCAGCCCGGCAAGGTGCTGACCTCGATGATGAAGCGCGTCGATGTCGCCGTCTACAACGCCTTCATGGACGGCAAGAACGGCACCTTCAAGGGTGGCGTCGAGAATCTCGGCCTCAAGGAAGGTGGCGTCGACTACGCCATGGACGACAACAACAAGGCGCTCGTCACCGACGAGATGAAGGCTGCCGTCGAGAAGGCAAAGGCCGATATCATCGCCGGCAAGATCCAGGTGCACGACTACACCGCCGACAACGCCTGCCCGTACTGATCGGGCTGTCGCGGATTTTTCGGGACCGCCGGGCACAAGCCCGGCGGTCTTGTTTTTGACAGGCTTTTCGACCGATGGCGCAACCAGCAATCGAACTCATGACCGAGCGGGACGTCGAGGCTGTCGCGCGGCTGCGGCTGGCGACCTTCTTTGCCGGCACCGCGCGCACGCTCGAGGATGATGTCGCGGGGTTGCGCGGCCTGCTCGACGGCGACGGTTTCGAGGCTGCCTTCGTCGCCCGCGACGGCGGCAAGCCGGTCGGTTCATGCCTGCTGGTACGCCACGAGATCGACGAGGCGCGCGACCTTTCGCCTTGGCTCGCCGGGCTGGTCGTCGAGCCGGCGTGTCGCGGACTTGGCATCGGCGAAGGGCTGGTCCGGACCGTCGAGGCCCATGCCGCTGCCGCCGGTGTCGACACGCTGCATCTCTACACCTGGGAGGCGCGCCGCTTCTACGAAAGGCTCGGCTGGAGCGCGGTGGAGATCTTCATGGAGGAAGGCGAACCAATGCTCCTGATGCGCCGCGCCCTCTAGCGCTCTAAAGCCTGCCGGCGAGATAACCAAGGGCGAAGGCGGCGGCAATCGCTATGGCGACGATCGCGCCGCGCCGGCCGCCGGACGAATGAACGCCGATGCCGGCCGGAGGACGTGAAGGTTGGCGGATCACCGGCCGAGCGGCCGCGACGCCGCTCCGCCGCATCTGCGGCAGCGCCGCGATGCGCTGGGCAATCTGCCGCCAGCGATCTTCGCCGTCGTCCTCGCCGCTTGCCGAGCGATCGAAAAGGCGCATGCGCTCGGCAAGCGCCATGACGGCATCGCGGAAGGCGGGATCGACCTCCAGATCACGCTCGGCGCGCTCGCGATCCCTGTCGCTCATCAGGCCGAGCACATAGTCGCCAGCCCGCGCCATCCGTTCCCCCTCGCTTGCCACGCGGCGCTCCCCTCACCAATGCGGCGGCTTGGTCACCGGAACGTCGGGAGCCGCTTGCTCCTCCAGCGCCAGGAACCGATCGGTCAGCGCGTCCAGCTTGCGCTGCATGCGCTCCATTGCTCGGCAATCTGGTCGGAGAGCTCCTCGATGGTCTTCTCCTGCTCGGCCGCGCGGATTTCGAGCGCGGTCAGCCGGTCGTCCTGCATGGTCATGGGCGCTCCCCGATTTTGCCCGGCAAACATTTTAAGGCGCCGGTTCCCCAATATCCGGCTTTGCGCCAACCGCCCCCCGGCATTTCCCATCCGCCTCAGCGAATGTGAAGATTTCGGCGCGCTTCGAAATTGACAAGCGTCGGCGGATTTGTCGAGAGTGTTTGCGGCCCGGGCCGATTGGCACATGCGGGCCGCCATGCTAGGGATTTTGACCAAGCGATAAAAAAATAAGAGTGGGACACGCTGCATGGCGCAAGCCGCTATCGAACTGATCGGCATCAACAAGAGTTTTGGTGCCGTGCGCGCCAACCGCGACATCAACCTGGAAGTCACGCGCGGCACCATCCACGGCATTGTCGGCGAGAACGGCGCCGGCAAGTCGACGCTGATGTCGATCCTCTACGGCTTCTATCAGGCCGACAGCGGCGAAATCCGTGTCGGCGGCAAGCCGGCCTCGATCAAGACCTCGAACGACGCGATCGCGCTCGGTATAGGGATGGTGCACCAGCACTTCATGCTGGTCGACAATTTCTCGGTGCTGGAGAACATTATTCTCGGGGCCGAAAGCAACGCGCTGCTGAAGAGCAGCATCACCAAGGCGCGCTCGGAGCTCGACCGGCTCGAACGCGAATACGGCCTGGAGGTCGATCCCGACGCCCTCATCGAGGAACTGCCGGTCGGCCTGCAGCAGCGCGTCGAGATCCTCAAGGCGCTCTATCGCGGCGCCGAGATCCTGATCCTGGACGAACCCACGGGCGTTCTCACGCCGGCCGAGGCCGACCATTTGTTCCGCATCCTCAAGCAATTGAAGGAGCAGGGAAAAACGGTGGTGCTGATCACCCACAAGCTGCGCGAGATCATGGCCATCACCGACACGGTTTCGGTCATGCGCCAGGGCACGATGGTGGCGACCAGGGAGACCAGTAAGACCACCGTCGAAGAACTGGCGGAGCTGATGGTGGGCCGGCGCGTGCTGCTCAGGGTCGAGAAGGGCGAGGCGGAGGCCGGCGCGGTCAAGCTTTCGGTCCGGAACCTGACGGTGAAGGATCAGCGCGGCGTCACGATGGTGGACGACGTTTCCCTCGACGTGCGCGCCGGCGAGATCGTCGGCATCGCCGGCGTTGCAGGCAACGGCCAGTCGGAACTGCTCGAGGCGATTTCCGGCATCCGGCGCGCCGTCTCCGGCACGGTCATGCTCGACGGCAAGCCGATCGACGTCACCGGCGTGGCCGACCCCGGCGAGCTGCGCGATCGCGGCCTCGCCCATGTGCCGGAGGACCGTCATCATGTCGGCCTGGTCCTGGCCTTCGAGGAGCATGAGAATTCGATCCTCGGCTACCACGACAAGCAACGCTTCCTGAAGGGACCGTTCCTCAACGTCGATGCCATCATGGCCGATGCCAAGGACAAGATCGCGAAGTACGACATCCGGCCCGGAAATCCACGCCTGAAGACGGCCAATTTCTCGGGCGGCAACCAGCAGAAGATCGTGCTGGCGCGCGAAATCGAACAGGATCCCGGCGTGCTCATCGTCGGCCAGCCGACACGCGGCGTCGATGTCGGCGCCATCGAGTTCATCCACAAGCGGCTGATCGCCATGCGCGACCAGGGCAAGGCGGTGCTGGTGGTGTCGGTCGAACTCGACGAGATCCGTTCGCTCTGCGACCGCATACTGGTGATGTTCGCCGGTCGCATCGTCGGGGAGCGGGGACCGGATGCCACCGAAGGCGAGCTGGGCCTGCTGATGGCCGGCGTCGAGCAGCAGGAGGCCGCGCAATGAGCACGCCCTATGCAAAGCTGCCGGCCTGGGCCGACTATGGTCTCATCCCGCTGATCAACCTGTCGGTGGCCTTCATCGTCGCCGGCCTCGTGGTCGTGCTGGTCGGCGAAAATCCCTTCCGTGCCGCCGTCATCCTTGTCGAGGGCGCGTTCGGCAAGGGCACCGGCATCGCCTTTACCCTGTTCTACGCCACGACCTTCATCTTCACCGGGCTCTCGGTGGCGGTGGCCGCCCATTGCAGCCTGTTCAACATCGGCACGGAGGGGCAGGCCTATATTGGCGGCCTCGGCATCGCGCTGGTCTGCCTTTCCTTCGACGCCACGCTGCCCTGGTGGCTGATCTTTCCGATGGCGATCGTCGCCGCCGCGGCGTTCGGCGCTCTCTGGGGCCTCATTCCGGCCTATCTGCAGGCCAAACGCGGCTCGCACATCGTCATCACCACGATCATGTTCAACTTCATCGCCGCGTCGGTGATGGTCTACCTGCTGGTCGGACCGCTGAAGCCGGCCGGATCGCAGGCGCCGCAGACGCGCAACTTCCTCAGCGGCGCGGAGCTGCCGAAACTGAACTGGGTCATCGAGTTGTTCGGCGCCAAGATCCGCTCCGCGCCGCTCAACGTCTGCTTCCTGCTGGCGCTGGTGATGGCCTTCCTGGTCTGGCTGCTGATCTGGCGCACCCGGCTCGGTTACGAGATGCGCACCTATGGCCACAGCCCCAAGGCGGCGCGCTATGCCGGCATTTCCGAGACGCGCATCATCATCACCGCGATGATGATCTCGGGCGCGCTCGCCGGCATGATGGCGCTGAACCCGGTCATGGGCGACCAGCACAACGTCGCGATCGATTTCGTCTCCGGCGCCGGCTATGTCGGCATCGCGGTCGCGCTGATGGGCCGGCTGCATCCGGTGGGCATCGTGCTGGCGGCGATCCTGTTCGGCATGCTCTACCAGGGCGGCGCCGAGCTTGCCTTCGAGATGCCAGCCATCAGCCGCGACATGATCGTCATCATCCAGGGCCTGGTCATCCTGTTCGCCGGTGCGCTCGAACATATGTTCAGGCCCTACATCCAGGCGCTTTTCGCATCGGTCAGCCCGAAGACGGTCGGCATGGAAGCGGTCAAGGGGAAGGGCGCCTGAGATGGATCTGTTCAACGCCATCATCCAGGTCCTGGACTCCACCATCCGCCTGTCGGTGCCGCTGCTGCTGGCGTGTCTCGCCGGCCTCTATTCGGAGCGGGCCGGCATCTTCGACATCGGTCTCGAGGGCAAGATGCTGGTCGGCGCCTTCGCCGGGGCGGCGGCCGCCGCCGTCTTCCACTCCGCCCTCATCGGCCTCGGTATGGCGATCCTCATCTCGGTCGCCTTCGCCATGGTGCACGGCTTCGCATCGATCACGCATCGCGGCAACCAGATCGTTTCCGGCGTGGCCATCAACTTCATCGCCTCTGGGTCGACCGTGTTGCTCGGCCAGGCCTGGTTCAAGCAGGGCGGCCGCACGCCGGCGCTGCAGCCGGGCGAACGGTTCGAGGCGATCACATGGCCGGGCGCGGACGCCGTTCGTGACGTGCCTATCCTCGGGCCGATCTATTCGGAGCTCATCTCCGGCCATTCCATTCTCGTCTATTTCGCCTTTGCCATGGTGCCGTTCACCTGGTGGGTGCTGTTCCGCACCCGCTTCGGGCTGCGCATGCGCGCGGTCGGCGAAAATCCGGCGGCGGTCGACACGGCCGGCATTTCGGTCACCTGGCTACGCTATCGCGCGCTGATCTGCACCGGCGTGCTCACCGGCGTCGCCGGCGCCTATCTGTCGATGGTGCAGAATGGCGGCTTCGTGAAGGACATGACGGCCGGCAAGGGCTATATCGCGCTTGCCGCGCTGATCTTCGCCAAGTGGAAGCCTGTCAACGCCATGTTCGCCTGCCTGCTGTTCGGATTCCTCGACGCGGCCGCGATCCGCCTGCAGGGAACGCCCCTGCCGGTGATCGGCAAGGTGCCGGTGCAATTCATGCAGGCGCTGCCCTACATCCTCACCGTGATCCTGCTCGCCGGCTTCATCGGCAAGGCCATCCCGCCGCGCGCCGGCGGCGTGCCCTATGTCAAGGAACGCTGAGGTCGCGTCCGAAGCAGTTGGGCCGACGCCGATTTTGAACAAGATCGTGGGAGAGAAGAACTGAATGTCGCATGATCTGTTCGAGGCGGCCAGGGCCGCCATGGCGAAGGCCTATGCGCCCTACTCGAAATTCCCGGTGGGCGCGGCGCTGCGCACCGAGGACGGCCGTGTCTTTACCGGCGCCAACATCGAGGTGGCATCCTATCCCGAAGGCTGGTGCGCCGAGACCACCGCGCTCGGCCACTACATCATGGGCGGCGGCGGCAGGATCACCGAGATCGCCGTCATCGCCGAGCGCATGGCGAAGTGCTCGCCCTGCGGCGGCTGCCGGCAGCGGCTGGCCGAATTCTGCCGGCCGGAAACCAAGCTGTACCTGTGCGACGAGACCGGCGTCGCCGAAACCGTGACGATGGGCGACATGCTGCCGTATGGCTTCCGTGGCGACATACTGAAATGAAAGTGGCGATCGATCATCTCGTGGAGAGGCTGGACGGGCTGGCCCCGTCAACGGCGCTCGTGCTGGGCTCCGGCCTTGGCGGCCTCGTCGACAAGGTCGAGGACGCCGTCCGGATATCCTATGCCGACCTGCCCGGCTTCCCCAGAAGCGGCGTCAGCGGCCATGCCGGCGAGGTGGTGGCGGGCCGGCTTGGCGGCGCTCCAGTGCTGATGCTTTCGGGTCGCGCCCACTATTACGAGCACGGCGATGCCGCAGCGATGCGGCCGGCGCTCGAGACGCTCGCAGGCATCGGCATAACCAGGCTGCTGCTCACCAACGCCGCCGGCTCGGTCGATCCGGCCATGGGACCGGGCTCGGTGATGCTGATCACCGATCACATCAATTTCTCAGGCACCAATCCGCTGATCGGCGAGCCGAGCGATCGCCGCTTCGTCGGCCTGACGGAGGCCTACGACGCCGGACTGCGCGCTTCCATAGAGCGCGCCGCCGAGGCCACCGGCACGGCGCTGCACAAGGGCGTCTACATGTGGTTCTCCGGACCCTGCTTCGAGACGCCGGCGGAGATCCGCATGGCGCGCATCATGGGTGCTAACGCCGTTGGCATGTCGACCGTGCCGGAGGTCATCCTTGCCCGTTTCCTCGGTCTCAAGGTGGCTGCCTGCTCGGTCATCACCAATCTCGCCGCCGGGATGACCGGGGCGGAGCTTTCGCACCAGGAAACCAAGGACATGGCGCCGCTCGGCGGCGCGCGGCTGGCCAATGTCCTGCGGCGCGCCTTCCAAGACGGACTAACTGAGAACTGATGCTTCCGCAGGAGATCATCCGCCGCAAGCGCGACGGCCACAGGCTGTCGGCGACGGAGATCGTGACCTTCATCGACGGACTGACCACGGGCGCGGTTTCCGAGGGCCAGGTCGGCGCCTTCGCCATGGCGGTTTTCCTCAACGGCATGAGCCGCGACGAAGCTGTCGCGCTGACTTTCGCCATGCGCGATTCCGGCGACGTGCTCGACTGGTCCGACCTGCCGGGGCCGGTCACGGACAAGCATTCGACAGGCGGCGTCGGCGACAACGTCTCGCTGATGCTGGCGCCGATCGTGGCTGCCTGCGGCGCCTATGTGCCGATGATTTCCGGCCGTGGCCTCGGCCACACCGGCGGCACGCTGGACAAGATGGATTCGATCCCCGGCTATGCCAGCCAGCCCGGCATCGACCTGTTCCGCAAGGCGGTGCTGGAGACGGGCTGCGCCATCATCGGCCAGACCGGCGACCTCGCGCCCGCCGATCGCAGGCTCTATGCGGTGCGCGACGTGACCGGAACCGTGGAATCGGTGCCGTTGATCACCGCCTCGATCCTGTCGAAGAAGCTCGCGGCGGGCCTGGGTTCGCTGGTGCTCGACGTCAAGGTCGGCAACGGCGCGTTCATGGAGAGGTCGCGCGATGCCACCGCGCTCGCCAACAGCCTCGTTGAGGTTGCGAACGGCGCCGGCCTCAAGGCGTCGGCGCTGGTCACCGGCATGAACGAGCCCCTGGCATCGGCGGCCGGCAATGCCGTCGAGGTGCGCAACGCCGTCGATTTCCTGACCGGTCGGCTGCGCGACCGGCGGCTGGAGGAGGTGACGCTGGCGCTGGCCGCCGAGATGCTGCAGGCCTCAGGTCTGGTGGCCTCGAACCAGGATGGCATGCGGCGCGCCGGCGAGGCGCTTTCCAGTGGACGCGCGACCGCTGTCTTCTCGCGCATGGTGGCAGCGCTTGGCGGGCCGGCGGATTTTGTCGAGAAGGTTGAAAGCCACCTGCCCAGGGCCGACGTGGAACGCGCGGTCAGAGCGCCGGCAAACGGTTTCGTCACCGGCATCGCGACACGCGATATCGGGCTTGCGGTGGTCGGGCTGGGTGGCGGGCGCACGCGCCCCGACGACAAGGTGGACCATGCCGTCGGCCTCAGCAGGTTGCTGCCAGTCGGGGCGGAGGTGAGGGCGGGCGACGCGCTGGCGCTGGTTCATGCCCGCACGGCCTCGGACGCGGACGCCGCCACCGCCACCGTGCTGTCCGCTTATGTGATCGGCGCGTCGAAACCTTCGGCTGACAAGAGGGTGTTGCGGCGCATCCTGCCGCGCGATTGAGCGCCGGCGCGGGGAATTTCTCTTCCCCACAGTTTCGGGAGATGCGGGGTGTGCTGGCCGGAGGGTTACTGGACGAGCAGCAGCGAGCCGTTCTGGACCTCGTATTTCGCCAGCCGCGTCAGGAAGCTCATGCCGATGAGGTTGGTGCTCAACGCCCTGTCGTCGAGCACCACGGCCTGCACGCCGTTGACCGTGATCTTGCCGATCTGCAGCCGGTCGATGGTCACCACGGCCGCCTTGATCGAACCGTTGGCCGTGTTGACGTCATGGCTGAAATCCGACGGGTTCAGCGAAATGCCGATGCGACGCGCGGTCGAGCTGTTGATAGCGACCAGCGTGGCGCCCGTGTCGATCATGCCGTCGACCTGACGTCCGTTGAGCTTGAAGGCGGAAGTGAAATGGCCGCGCTCGTCGGCTGTCACCATCACCTTGCGGCCGAGTGGCTGCAGAGGTGCCGGGTCATCCGACGTAGAGGCAAGGCTGACTTCGGTCGGCGCGGTAGCGTTCCTGCCCGCGCCTGACGCGGTCTTCAACAAGGCGTCGACCAGCTGCGGATTCGACTGATAGAGGATCGCGACCGAGGCCGATGCACCGGCGAGCGCGGCGAGGACGACAAGTGTACGCAGCATGGTTCATGCCCCGGCGCAGGGACCCGAACCGGACCATGCGCGACCAGACCTTACAGCGTTGCCGCGTCCGCAAGACACGGGTGGCGCTGTCGTGAGGCCCCATGCATAGGCCGTCATGGTGTTTGCCGGTTTAACGCGCGCCGAAACCGCGCGGCTTCGTAAACGGCGGGTAAAATCCTACTTGGTGCCGTACATGCGGTCGCCGGCGTCGCCGAGGCCGGGCATGATGTAGCCCTTCTCGTTGAGCTGCCGGTCGATGGACGCGGTGAAGACCGGCACGTCCGGATGCGCCTTGGTGAAGCGCTCGATACCTTCGGGCGCTGCCAGCAGGCAGAGGAAGCGGATGTTGGTCGCGCCGCGGCCCTTGAGCTTGTCGATCGCCGCGATGGCCGAATTGGCGGTCGCCAGCATCGGATCGACCACGATTATCAGCCGGTCGGCGAGGTCGCTCGGCGCCTTGAAGAAATACTCGACCGCTTCCAGCGTGTCGTGGTCGCGGTAAAGGCCGATATGGGCGACGCGCGCCGCCGGCACCAGATCGAGCAGGCCTTCCAGCAGGCCATTGCCGGCGCGCAGCACCGAGGCGAAAACCAGCTTCGTGCCCTCCAGCGTCGGCGCCGCCATTTCCTCGAGCGGCGTCTCGATGGTGGGCGTCGTCAGTTCGAGGTTGCGGGTCACCTCATAGCCCAGCAGCAGCGAAATCTCGCGCAGCAGCCGCCGGAAACCGGCGGTGGAGGTCTCCTTCTTGCGCATGATGGTCAGCTTGTGCTGGACAAGCGGATGGTCGACGACGGTGACGCCCTTCATGATGCTCTCCTGAAATTTCGCTTGAGCGACCCTAGCTTCTATGCGCCGGGCAAGGAACCGTCCGGCGGGCGCCGGCCACAGCTTTTGCTCCCAACTGGCCGTAAAATGGCTCGGGCGTCCGCGTTTATCTGCTTGTTGAGCCGTTGAGGCGGGCAAGAAGGGCGGTTTTGGTCTTGCGGTCGACGAAGGCTGCCTCGATGGCGACCTTCGTGACGCCGGCGAGCGCCTTGTCTGACATGGCGAAATGCTCGGCGGCGATGTCGTATTCACGCTTCAGCGAGGTCCAGAAATAGGGCGGGTCGTCGGAATTGAGCGTCATCTTGCAGCCGGCAGCCAACAGCGCCGGAAAGGGGTGGTCGGCGAAACTGTCGAAGACCTTGAGCGCGATGTTGGATCCTGGGCAGCATTCGAGCACGACGCCCTCGTCAGCGATGCGCCGCACGAGGTCGGGGTTCTCGATGGCGCGGACGCCGTGGCCGATGCGCGACGGGCGGATGTGGTCGAGCGCGGCCTTGACGCTTTCCCAACCCATCAGTTCGCCGGCATGGACGGTGATGCCGAGGCCGGCCTCGCGGGCGATCTCGAAGGCCCTGACATAATCCTCCAGATCGCCCATGCGCTCGTCGCCGGCGACGCCGAAGCCGGTGACCAGCGGGTGGCCGCAACGCGCGGCGAAACGCGCCGCCTGCTCGATCGCCTCGACGCCGACATGGCGCACGCCGGTGACGATCATGCGGCCTTCGATGCCGGTCTTCGCCTTGGCCCGCGCCATGCCTTCGCCAAGCGCGTCCGTGTAGGCCTTTGGCGACAGGCCGGCCTTCACGGCATGGTCGGGCGAGGTGAAGACCTCGGAATAGATGGCGCCGTCGCGGGCGAGGCTGGTCAGGTAATGGTCGGCCAGCCGCGCATAGTCCTCTTCGGTGCGGAACAGGTCGGAGGCGAAATCATAGGCGGCGAGGAAGGAGGTGAAATCGTGCCAGACAAAGGAGCCGTCGCGGATGTAGGGCGAGGCGTCCTTGCCGTATTTCTGTGCCTGGCGGATGACGAGTTCGGGCGCTGCTGCCCCTTCGATGTGGCAGTGCAGTTCCGCTTTCAAAGCCATTCAACCATCCCGTCAGGTCTTTCTTCGCGCGGCGCCGGAAGCCGTGGCACGCTTCCGGAACCGAACGAAGCGCGGCTGAACACCGCGCCTTAAACAAATAGCGCCCGCACCATCGATCGGCTATGGTCCCGCCGGTTTTATGACGGATCAAAAAAATGTCAGTTGAGAGAGCCACGGCCGCCGGCGGCATGGAGACCTCCAGCGGGTGCAGGCGCGGCGGCGCGGGCGAAAGGCGGCCCCTGGGCAACGGCGTCTTCCGCAAGGTCGCCAAGCGCTACGACCTGATGACCGACCTGATGTCGGGGGGCCTGCACCGGGTATGGAAAGGCGCCATGGTGGCGTGGCTCAATCCGCCGAAAAGGGCGGGCTGGCGCGTGCTGGACGTGGCCGGCGGCACCGGCGACATCGCCTTCCGCATCCTGGACGCGAGCCAGCACCAGGCACATGCGACGGTGCTCGACATCAACGGTTCGATGCTTGCCGTCGGACGCGACCGCGCCGAAAAGAAGGGCATTGCCGAGCAGGTGGAGTTCGTCGAGGCCAATGCGGAGGAACTGCCCTTTGCCAACGGCACGTTCGACGCCTACACGATCGCCTTCGGCATCCGCAATGTGCCGCGTATCGACCATGCGCTGAGCGAGGCCTATCGCGTGCTGAAGACCGGCGGCCGGTTCCTGTGCCTCGAATTCTCCGACGTCGAGATGCCGCTGCTCGACAAGGTCTACGAGGCCTGGTCGTTCCATGCCATTCCCAAGATCGGCAAGGCGGTCACCGGCGACGGGGAGCCCTATTCCTACCTGGTCGAATCGATCCGCAAATTTCCCGACCAGCGCAATTTCGCCGCCATGATCGAGCGCGCCGGTTTCGGGCGCGTCACCTTCCGCAACTATTCCGGCGGCATCGCCGCGCTGCATTCGGGCTGGAAGCTTTGAGGCAGGCGCGGTCATGAGCACAGTTGGCGCCGGGTTTCGGCTGGCGCGGGCCGGCTGGGGGCTGGTCCGCGAGGGCGTCGTCGCGGCCTTGCCGGGCGAGGAACTGTCGGGCCTGCCCAAATTCGGCTGGCGCCTCGCCCGGCTGTTCACCCGCCGGCGCGCGCTCACCTACGAGCGCGGCGACCGCCTGACCAAGGCGGTCGTCCGGTTGGGGCCTTCTTACGTGAAGCTCGGCCAGTTCCTGGCGACGCGGCCCGACGTCGTCGGCAACGCCATGGCGCTCGATCTCGCCCTGCTGCAGGACAAGATGCACACCTTCCCGAAGGGGGAGGCGGTCGAGGCGATCGAGGCGTCGCTCGGGCGCAAGGTCGACGATCTGTTCCTGCGCTTCGGCGACGCGGTGGCGGCCGCGTCCATCGCCCAGGTGCACGACGCCGAGGCGCTGCATGACGGCGTGCCCGCCAAAGTGGCGGTGAAGGTGATCCGTCCCGGCGTGCGGCGGCGCTTCTTCCACGATCTCGAAAGCTATTTCCTGGCCGCCCGGCTGCAGGAAAAATACATTCCCTCCTCGCGGCGGCTGCGGCCGGTCGAGGTGACGGAGACACTGGCGCAGACCACCAGGATCGAAATGGACCTGCGGCTCGAGGCGGCAGCCCTTTCGGAGCTCGGCGAGAACACCAGGGGCGACCCCGGCTTTCGCGTGCCGTCCGTGGACTGGGAGCGCACCGGACGCGATGTCCTGACCATGGAGTGGGTCGACGGCATCAAGATGAACAACATCGCCGCCCTCGAGGCGGCCGGCCACGACCTGAAGGCGATCGCCGCCAACCTGATCCAGTCGTTCCTGCGCCACACGCTGCGCGACGGCTTCTTCCATGCCGACATGCATCCCGGCAATCTGTTCGTCGAGGCCAACGGCACCATCGTCGCGGTCGACCTCGGCATTGCGGGCCGGCTGGGCAGGAGGGGGCGGCGGTTCCTGGCCGGGATCCGCTACGGCTTCAGCATGCGCGACTCCCAGCGCGTGGCCGAGGTGCATTTCGAGGCCGGATACGTGCCGCGCAAGCACAATGTCGAGGCCTTCGCCCAGGCGATCCGCGCCATCGGCGAGCCGATCCATGGGCAGCCGGCCGAGACCATTTCCATGGCCAAGCTGCTGACGCTGCTGTTCGAGGTGACCGAGCTCTTCGACATGGCGACGCGGCCCGAGCTGATCCTGCTGCAGAAGACGATGGTGGTGGTGGAGGGCGTCGCCCGCACGCTCGACCCGGCCTTCAACATGTGGAAGACGGCGGAGCCGGTGGTCGGCGACTGGATCGCCGGCAATCTCGGCCCGCGCGGGCTCTTGGTCGATGCCCGAGACGGCGCGAAAGCGATGCTGGCGCTGGCCCGCCAGGCGCCGGACCTCGCCGCCCGCGCCGAGCGCCTGTCGCGCGAGATCGACCTGATGGCCGAGCATGGCCTGCGCTTCGACGAGGTGACGTCCCACGCCATCGGCAAGGCCGAGGCGCGCTACACCCGCTCGGGACGGCTGGCGCTATGGGTGATCGCGCTGACCTTGATCTACATCGCCTGGAAGCTGCTGTGAGTGACTGCAATGACAGCATTGCTGTCATTGCAGTCAGACGCTGAAGCCACTACATTCGGGTTGTGGGAGTGCTGCCATGGCCAGGATAACCGTGCGCAATGTCGATGAAGACACCATGCGGTGGTTGCGCGAACGCGCCGCCGCGCGGGGCGTATCCATGGAACAGGAGGCGAGGGATGTGCTTGCCGCGTCGGTTGGCTTCCCGACCACGAAGGGATTCGATTATCGGGGTCTGGGGCGGGGGAATGAAAGCAGTCCCGCGCCAAGAGCGGATGAGCGAGCATAGCCATGGCTACGCTGACCATTCGCAATCTCGATGAAAATCTGAAGCAGAAGCTGCGCGAGCAGGCAGGGAGCCGCGGCGTCTCCATGGAGCAGCAGGCGAGGAGCCTCCTGGCCCGGAATGTAGTGAGGCCCCGCGGGAAGAGCAAACATCCGCTGACGGTCGAGGAGATCCTGGACTTCGGTCGTCGACTTGGGAAGGCGGATTTCGACCAGAAGAGTCTGACTGATGATCTCTGGTCCTTCGCTGAGGACGACTGACTGTGGTTGTGGATTCCTCAGCGATCCTGGCAATCCTGAAACAAGAGCCTGACGCGCCGGCGATCGCGCAGTGCCTTGTCGAAAATCAGTTGGTATTGATGAGCGCCGCGACATTCATGGAGTGCGGCACGGTCGTCGCCCGACGCTACGGTGCCGCAGGAAAGACCGAACTGGCCGGGTTGCTGGACAGGCTGAACGTCAGGATCGTGGAGTTTTCGGCCGAGCAGGCGCAGATAGGTATCGAAGCCTACGAACATTATGGCCGTGGCTCTCGCCACCGCGCCAACCTCAATATGGGCGACTGTTTTGCCTATGCCCTCGCCAAGGCGCGCAATCTGCCGCTGCTTTTCAAGGGCGATGATTTCATCCATACCGACATCGAGCCGGCGCTGAAGCCGGTGTGACAGTGGACTGGTTTCACTCATGAGTCTTTCGGGCAAGCGCACCCGGCTCACCCTCGGCGGCGGCACCGCCGCTCACAGGGCGCTCGCCTTGACCGGGCGCCTGCGCGGGGGGGGCGCTCGGGTCGGTGGCATCATGACCGCCGCCGCCAGGGTGTTTGTCACGACATTGTCGGTCGGGGCGCTGGGGGCCGACCGTGTCTTCCCCGACTTGTTCGACCGCCATGACGAGCACGATGTCGGCCATATCAGGCTGTCGCGCGAGGCTGACCTTCTGGTGGTCGCGCCGGCCACCGCCGACCTCATGGCGAAGCTCGCCAACGGCCATGCCAACGATCTGGCTTCGACGGTGCTGCTCGCCACCGACAAGCGCGTGCTGATGGCGCCGGCGATGAATCCGAAAATGTGGTCGCACCCGGCGACGCGACGCAACCGCGCGACGCTGGAGAAGGACGGCATCGCCTTCATCGGCCCGGCCAGGGGCGAGATGGCCGAAAGCAACGAGGCGGGCGAAGGCCGCATGGCCGAGCCGCTGGAAATCGTGGCCGCCGTGGAGGCCATGCTGGATCAGCGGCCGAAGCCGCTCGCCGGCAAGAGGATCATCGTGACCTCGGGGCCGACGCATGAGCCGATCGATCCGGTGCGCTACATCGCCAATCGCTCTTCCGGCAAGCAGGGCCATGCGATCGCCGCGGCGCTGGCGAAGCTTGGCGCCGACGTCCGGCTCGTGTCCGGTCCCGTTACCATCGCTGACCCGGCCGGCGTGACGACCACACATGTCGAAACGGCTGCCCAGATGAAGGACGCGGTCGAGAGCCTGCTGCCAGCCGATGCGGCGGTGTTCGTGGCGGCGGTCGCCGACTGGCGCACCGCGAGCGCGGCCGGCGAGAAGATCAAGAAGGTGGCCGGCGAGGGGCCGCCGGCGCTGCAGATGGTCGAAAATCCCGACATACTTGCCGGTGTCGGCCACCATAGCCTGCGCCCCGGCCTCGTCGTCGGCTTTGCCGCAGAAACGCAGGATCTGATCGGCAATGCCGAGGCGAAGCTGCGCAAGAAGGGCGCCGATTTCATCGTCGCCAACGACGTTTCGCATGAAAGCGGCATCGGTCCCACCGGCGTGATGGGCGGCGATCGCAATCGGGTGCGGATCGTCTCGAAGGCCGGCGTCGAGGAATGGCCGGAAATGGGCAAGGACGAGGTCGCAGAGCGCCTGGCCGCGCTGATCGCGACGCGGCTCAGGACCGTGGTCGTCTAGAGCCCCGTTCAGCTTTTCACGAAGCCGCAGAACGGCTCTATCCCCTTGTTTTAGCGCAATTCCGGACGCAAATCGCTCCGCACTTTGCTGGAATTGCTCTAGCCCATCGCCTCGCGGGGCTGGCCGAAGGTGGAGGCCCGCATGGCCGCCAGGCATCCGACGATGCCCAGCGGGATGAAGGCGAGGAACAGCAGCCCCGCGACATGGCCGGCGGCCTCGCGATTCAGGCCTTCCGAAAAGCCGCTGGCATTGGCGACGATGCCGGCGACCGCCGCGCCCACGGCATAGCCAATGCGTTGCATGGTCGGCACCGCCGCCGAGGCTATGGTCTGCTCATCGCGCGGCGCGGCCGCCACGATAAGACGCGTGACGAAGGGCCAGGCGACGCCGAAGCCGCCACCCTGCAAAAGCGCGCAGAGCAGGATCAGCGGGATCGAACCGGCCGGAATCGTGTAGGCGAAGCCCGCCAATCCTGCCGCGATCATCAGCGCGCCGACGACGATGACAGGTCCGTCGCGTTCCAGACGCATGCCGGCGACGGCGATCGACAGGATCGACCAGGCGATCGATTCGGCGGCGATGATGTAGCCTGTGGTCAGGATCGGTATGTCGTGCAGGCTGGTCAGCAGCAGCGGCCCGTAGATGGTGAAAGAGCAGGTGGCGACGGAAAGAGCCGCCACCATCGTCATGCCGGCGCCGACCGGTGTACGCCACGAGAACAGCCGCGACGGGAAGAGGCGTGAGCGCGGCTTCAGCGCATCCATGCCGAAGAACAGCGCCAGTCCGGCGAGGCCGGCCGCGACAAGCAGCGAGGAGCGCAGTGGCGCGATGTCGACGCCGGCCGATGCGATCAGCGCGACGCTGAGCGTTAGGCAGCCGAGCGCCGCGAAGGGGAAGGGCGGGGCCTTGCCGTCGCCGGCGCGCGGCCGCGTCGCGACCGGCGTGTTGAGCACGATGAAGCTCGCCAGCGCCATCGCCACGCCGCCGAAGGTGAAGATGCCGAAGGCCCACCGCCAGGACAGAAGGCCGGTCATGATGGCGCCCAGCATCGGCCCGCTGAAGGCGGCAACGCCCCAGACGGCGGACATGATGCCGAAGAGCTGTGGCCATATGGCGCGCCAGAACAGCCGCTCGACGGAGACATAGGCCAGCGACACCAGCGCGCCGCCGCCAAGGCCTTCGACCAGCCGGCCGGCGAGGAACAGTTCCATCGACGGCGCCGTGGCGCAGAGCAGGGCGCCGGCGGCGTAGAGCAGGGCGGCAACCACCATGTTGGTGCGCAGCGCCACGTAGCTGACCAGCCGTCCCGCCGCCGCGCCGGCGACGATGGCGCCAAGCTCGTAGACGGCCAGCGACCAGCCGACCAGTTGGACGCCGGCCAGTTCGCCCACCATGGCGGGCATGACGGTGGCCACCATCGTCTCGTTGGTGGCATGCAGCAGGATGCCCAGGCTGATGAAGCAGAAGCGCGCGAGGTCGCCGCTCGCCCACAAAGCGCGCCAGTCGACCTTGCCTGTCTCGGTGTCAGCCATGTTCCTGCCTTCCTATCGCGATGCCGATGCGGGCCACCAGAAGCCAGTGAGGACTTCCGGTCGGGCCATGCGCATGAAAGGCTGGAGCATGCATTGCGCCGACCGGCGCAACGATTCCAGCCGGGGCAGGCTTGTAGAACCTCAAGCCCGGTTGAGCTCAAGCGGCTTTATCGAGATGAAGACGAAAATATTGGCGGGCAATGCCGGATTGCGAGGCGCGGTGTGTGCGGACACCACAAAAGAAACCGGCGGCCTTTCGACCGCCGGTTCTGTTCGTGCCTATGCCGCGATCACTTCAGCGAGTGGATCAGCTCCAGCGAGGTGACGGCGACCGCGAGGTTGACGCCGGTCTGCGCCTGGACGCTCAACGGCTGCAGCGAGAAGGCGCTGTTCAGGCCGCCGACCAGCAGGTTGGCGCCGCCACCAGTGACGACGCTTGCCTCGGCGTTGACGCCATAATAGCCGCCGGCGAGATCGCCCTTGGCATAGTTGGGCGTCGCGGCGAGCACGGCCCAGATCAGCTTGCCCTGATGGGTCACGCCGAGATCGACGCCCAGCTTGGAGATGACGCCGGTGTAGATTTCCGGCCGGCCGCCATGGTGCGGACGGAAGGCGCAGGAGACGCCCTTGTTGGAGGCCACCACATAGGCCGTGCCGCCTTCGATCGTGCAGTCGAGCACTCCGAGCTGGAGCTGGGCCGCGCTGGCTGGAATGGCGAGGAGCGTCGTGGCGAGAGCGGCGGCGCAGGCGAATGTCTTGATCATGGGAGCTCCTTCTTCGCGAAAAAACGCGCCGCTTCCCTCATGTTCGTGCGGCACGCTTCAAGTCTCTGTTCTCACCCGCGTCGTCCGCCCGAACCCGCTCTGCGTTTCTGGGCGGCGCACATGGATGGCCTGCAATAAACGGCCGGCGGCCATGAGCGTTCCGCCGAAAACTTGGCGCGATCATGGCAATGGTTACCGTCAGATTGACATGATTGCGTGACCCGCGGGCTGCAACCTGCCGCGCGGGGGGAAATGTGCCAGGACTGGAAGACGCGAACGTCTTTAACGCAGCGGTGGAACCGGGGCGAAAGCCCCGGTGCAGCCGGTCAGCTGACGCGCGCCAGGCCGTCCTTGGCAGGCTGGTAGGTCGGGTTGAGGCGGATGGCTTCGCGATAGGACTTCGCCGCCTTCGCCTTGTCGCCGCGCCGCTCGTAGATCAGGCCCTGGTTGGCCCAGGCCTCGGCGTTCTTGCCATCCAGTTTGATGGCCATGTTGAAGTCGGAGAACGCATTGTCCTCGTCGCCGGTCGCCAGGTAGGAAAGCCCGCGCCCGTTGTAGGGCTCGGACGCATCCGGCGCCAGCGAGATGGCGGTCGAGAAATCCTCGATGGCGAATTTGTGCTGGCCCTGGCTCTGATAGATCAGGCCGCGATTGTGATAGGCACGCGCGTCGGTCGTATCGAGCTGGATCGCCTTCTGGAAGTCGTTGAAGGCATCCTGGGTGCGCCCTGCCTTGCGGTAGAGGTTGCCGCGGCCGATATAGGCGGCGTCGTAATTCGCGTTGATCTGGATGGCGCGATCATAGTCGGCCTGCGCGGCCTGCTGGTTGCCAAGGAAACGCTGGATGAGCGCCCGGTTCGAATAGGCCTGGTAGAAATTCGGATTGAGCTGGATGGCGGTGTTGAAATCCTTCAGCGCCGCCTGGTACTGGCCGCCGCGGCCGTAGGCCGAACCGCGGACGTTGTAGCCTTCGGGATCCTGGGGGTTGCGCTGGATCACCGCGCTCAGCGACGAGATGTTCTCGCTCGAACCCTGCGCCTTGTCGATGTTGTTGAATTCGCCGGCAGGACCTGAAGTCTGGCAGCCGGCGAGCGCGAGCCCGCAAAACAGGGCGGCTACGGCGAAACCACGAAATGCGGTCCGGCGTTCCACGGTGATTGCGTTCATGTCCCGACTGTCCTCACTGCCGCAGCGCCGTCAGTCCGTTCCCCTCCGAACCGGCTCCGAATACAAACAAAAAGGTGGCGGCGATTCCGCATCGCGCCACCCTGTTATCCTTCGAAAAGGACGAAAAATTGGCGTATCAGCGCGGCGAGCGCGAAGCGCCGGCGGCACCAGCCGGAGCCGGGCGCGGGGTCATCGGCAGGAGGCCTTCGCGCTGTGCGCGCTTGCGGGCCAGCTTGCGGGCGCGGCGAACGGCTTCAGCCTTTTCGCGGGCGCGCTTCTCGGACGGCTTCTCGTAGTGTCCGCGCATCTTCATTTCGCGGAAAATGCCTTCGCGCTGCATCTTCTTCTTCAGCGCGCGAAGCGCCTGGTCAACATTGTTGTCGCGGACGAGTACCTGCACGTGCAATCCTGTCTTCGAGTTTGATAGAAACAGGCAAGCGGCCATAGCCGCTAACCCTCGCGGCGAAGCGCACCGCGAATTTGTTGGCGGCTGATAGCAGAATCGAGCCGCCCTGTCCACTGCCGAATGCAGATGTCGGCTTTTAAAACGACGTCAGTCCGAATCCGCGACCTTTTCCACTATGCGGTGGCGAGATGAAGACGGGCGAAATCCTCGAAGAACTCACCATAGTCGCAGGTGATTTCCTCGCCCGCCGCGATATCTCGGGTAGCAGTGGCGCCGCCATATTGCGAGAAATCCGTGTTGGGTTCCTCGGCATGGTTCATGAAGCGACCGTTGTCGACCTCGTAGACCATGAAGCCCGGTTTGTCCGGGCTTGGATAGGCGTAGCGGTCGAGCAGTTCCTTCAGATGGGGTGCTGCCGCCTCGTACGTCTCCATCGCGATCAAGCGGTCGAAATCGGGTTCGAGCCGCCAGATCGATGCGCCTTTCCGGATCGGCTCGGCGGCGAAAACGCCGACGCCCTCGATGGCGCTCTTGGCGACGTAGGTTCTGATCAGCAGCATCTTTGCGGTCCGTTTTCGAGGAGAAAACGAAATCGTCAATTCAGCGTGAAATGCAAGACGGCATCGGCATATTTCAGCGACTGGCCTGCTCGATCAGCCCTTCGCCGGATCACGTCCGGTTGATCGAGACGCCGCCGTCGGCGAACAGCGCGGTTCCGGTGGTGAAGCTCGACGCGTCGGAAGCGAGGTAGAGCGCGGAGCGCGCGATCTCTTCGGGTTGCGCCATCCGCTTCAGGGCGTGGATGCCCTCCACGAAAGCACGTGCCTGCGGCGTGTCGGTCGTCGCGCCGGGGGTGTCTGTGCCGCCAGGCAGCAGCGCGTTGACGCGCAGGCCCTTCGGTCCATACTCGGCGGCCAGCACCTGGGTCAGCCCAATCAGGCCGGCCTTGGCGGCGGCATAGGCGGCCATGCCGGGGATGCCGGCGGTGCGGCCGACGAAGCTGGAGGGGAAGATCAGCGAGCCGCCGCCACGCTCCAGCATCGCGGGGATCTGGTGCCTGGCGCAGAGGTAGGCGCTGGTAAGATTGGTGTCCATCGTCTCGTGCCAGGCCGTCACAGCCAAGTCAGGCAGCGGCGCCATCGCGCCCACCGCGCCGGCATTGTTGAAGGCGATGTCGAGGCCGCCGAACCTTTCGACGGCGAACTCGACCATTGCCTTGGCGTAGGCCTCGTCCCTGACGTCGCCGGCAAGCGCGGCCGCAACGCCGCCTGCCTCTTCGATCTCGCCGACGAGCGTATCGAGTTCCGCCTGCCGGCGCGCCGCCACGACAAGACTGGCGCCCTGCTCGGCGAACAGCCTGGCAGTGGCGCGGCCGATCCCGGAACTGGCGCCGGTGACGATGGCGACCTTGTTGGTGAGTGCGAACATGTCCATGCATCCTTCTTCATGCCGGCGAACCGGCGGTGGGATGCTGGTCGCAAATGAACACGCCGGCGGCCACCCGAAAGCTGCGCGTCGGACCGATGCCCCTTGCCATGGCGCCCTGTGAGGTTCCTGCGCAAAACGGCAAGCGCCGTCGCAAACAGCGCAAGGATGGCAGCGCGCTTTCGCTAGTGATACTCCTCGCGCGCCGGGACATGCCCGGCCGAGATGCGCGAACTTTCTTGGCGCGAATTTTTTGACGCGAATTTTTGGCGCGAGGCTGGAACGTGAAGAAATACTCGGTATTCGCCATCGCACGCGAGGCCATGCGCGGCCACAAGGGCTGGGAGGAGCAATGGTCCTCGCCCGAGCCCCGCAAGGAATATGACGTCATCATCGTCGGCGCTGGCGGCCATGGCCTGGCGACGGCCTACTATCTCGCGGCCCAGCACGGCATCACCAATGTCGCGGTGCTGGAGAAGGGCTGGCTGGGTGGCGGCAACACCGGGCGCAACACCACCATCATCCGCTCCAACTACCTCTATGACGAAAGCGCCGGCATCTACGACCACGCTCTGAAGCTGTGGGACGGGCTCAGCCAGGAGCTCAACTACAACGTCATGTATTCGGCGCGCGGCGTCATGATGCTCGCCCACAACGTGCACGACATCCAGGTGCTGAAGCGCCATGTGCATGCCAACCGCCTCAACGGCATCGACAATGAATGGCTGACGCCGGAGCAGGCCAAGGAATTCTGCCCGCCGCTCAACATCTCAAGGGATGCGCGCTATCCGGTGGTGGGCGCCGCGCTGCAGCGTCGCGGCGGCACGGCGCGCCACGACGCGGTCGCCTGGGGCTATGCCCGCGGCGCCTCTGCCCGCGGCGTGCACATCATCCAGAATTGCGAGGTTACCGGCGTCAAGCGCGCCGCCAATGGCGCGGTGACCGGTGTCGAGACTTCACGCGGCTTCATCGGCGCCAAGAAGGTCGGCGTGGTGGCGGCCGGCCACTCCTCCGTCATCATGGATATGGCCGGCGTGCGCATGCCGCTGGAGAGCTACCCGCTGCAGGCGCTGGTGTCGGAGCCGGTCAAGCCGGTGGTTCCCTGCGTCGTCATGTCGAACACGGTGCACGCCTATATCTCGCAATCAGACAAGGGCGAGCTGGTGATCGGCGCCGGCACCGACCAGTACGTCTCCTATTCGCAGACCGGCGGCCTGCACATATTGCAGCACACGCTGGATGCCATCTGCGAGATGTTCCCGATCTTCACGCGCATGAAGATGCTGCGCTCCTGGGGCGGCATCGTCGACGTCACGCCCGATCGTTCGCCGATCCTGGCCAAGACGCCGGTCAAGGGGCTCTATGTGAATTGCGGCTGGGGCACGGGCGGCTTCAAGGCGACGCCAGGATCCGGAAATGTCTTCGCGCATACGATCGCCAAGGACGATCCGCATCCGATCAACGCGCCTTTCACGCTCGAACGTTTCCGCACCGGCCGCCTCATCGACGAGGCGGCGGCAGCGGCGGTGGCGCACTGATGACGATGGCCGGGATCGCCGTTGCCGTACCGCTGGTGCTGGCCGGCGAGCAGGGGATGTTCCACCTGCCGTCGCCCGACGAGGTACGCTTCCAGGCGATCAGCCGCGAGGACAACGAGAAGGATTGGCCGTTCTCGGTCGACAAGGGAATGCTGGCCTGCGTCTGGAGTGCCGGACGCAAGGTGGTGATGTTCTTCGAGGACCGGCCGAAAGACCTGGGCGAGGATGAGACGTTCCATCCGCGCGGCGTCATCGTCACCACCGATCCGCTCCAGCTCACGCTGGGTAACATGGCCAATCGCGCGCTGTTTCGCGAGTCCGCCAGCGTCGAGGAGCGTATCCGCCTCGTCGCGCCCTTCGTCGGCCTGGGGCAAAGGCTTTGCGATCAACCGGCCGGCGCGCATGTCCGTCACGGCGAACTGTAGGAACCAAGCAGCATGCTTCTGATCCGCTGTCCCTATTGCGAGGAAGAGCGCCCGGAGCTCGAATTCCGCAATGCCGGCGAGGCGCATGTCGCGCGCTCGGCGAACATTGCCGGCGAGAGCGACGACGACTTCGAGAAGTTCTTCTTCATCCGCTCGAACCCCAAGGGCATCATCTATGAGCGCTGGCGCCACATCCATGGCTGCGCGCGCTTCTTCAACGCCGTGCGCGATACCGTGACCGATAGATTCATCATGACCTACAAGGCTGGCGAGCCGAAGCCCTCGAAGCTGCCCAAGAACTCCAACGACGTGGTTTCCAAATGAGCGCGGCTTTCCGCATTCCCGGCGCCGGGCGCCTGAAGCAGGCGAGGACGGCTTCCTTCAGCTTCGACGGCAAGTCCTATGCCGGCATCGAGGGCGATACGCTGGCCTCGGCGCTGCTTGCCAACGGCGTCCACCTTGTCGGCCGCTCGTTCAAATATCACCGGCCGCGCGGCTTCCTGTCGGCGGGCGCGGAGGAGCCCAACGCGCTGGTGCAGATCGTGCGCGACGACGCGCGCAAGACGCCGAACGTGCGGGCGACAGTTCAGGAGCTCTATGACGGGCTCGCCGCCAATTCGCAGAACCGCTGGCCCTCGCTCTCCTTCGACGTGGGCGCGGTCAACGACATCGCCTCGCCGATGTTCTCGGCCGGCTTCTACTACAAGACCTTCATGTGGCCGAAGGCGGCCTGGAAGAGCCTTTACGAGCCGAAGATCCGTGCGGCGGCAGGTCTCGGCGTCTCGCCCGACCGGCCGGATCCGGATCACTATTCATCGCGCTACGCCCATTGCGACGTGCTGGTGCTCGGCGGCGGCGCCGCCGGCATCGCGGCCGCGCTCGCCGCGGCCGAGACCGGCGCCAGCGTCATCATCGCCGACGAACAGGCGGATCTCGGCGGCAGCCTCCGCTTCGAAACCGGCGCCCGGATCGAAGGCAAGGACGGCTTTGCCTGGGCGCAGGCAGCAGTGGCGAGCCTGAAGGGCATGGACAATGTGCGCGTGCTCTCTCGCGCCACGGCGTTCGGTTACTACGCGCAGAATTTCGTCGGCCTCGTCGAGCGTGTCAGCGATCACCTGAAGAGCCCCGGCGCCGACCTGCCGCGCGAGCGGCTCTGGCAGGTCCGCGCCAGACGCGTGGTGCTGGCCACCGGCTCCATCGAACGGCACATGGTTTTCGCCGACAATGACCGGCCGGGCATCATGCTGGCTTCGGCGGCGCGCACCTACCTCAATCACCATGGCGTCGCCGTCGGCAGGAATGTCGGCGTCTACACCGCGAACGATTCCGCCTACGCGGCCGCCGTCGACCTCAAGAAGGCCGGCGTCAACGTCGCTGCCATCGTCGACTTGCGCGACAACCCGACCGGTCCGGCGATCGAGGAGGCGAGGGCGCTCGGCATCGAGATCAATTTCGGTCGCGCGGTGGTCCGCGCCGGCGGCAAGTTGCGCGTATCTTCCATGACCGTGCAGCCGAAGAACGGCGGCGGCGAGCGCACCATTCCGGTCGATGCTATCCTGATGTCGGCCGGCTGGACGCCGTCGGTGCACCTGTTCTCGCAGTCGCGGGGCAAGGTCGCCTTCAACGACGAGACGAAGCGTTTCGTGCCCGGCACCTATGCGCAGGACTGCGTCTCGGTCGGCGCGTGCAACGGCACCGACGGGCTGTCGGCGACCATCGACGAGGCTTACGCGGCCGGCGCCAAGGCGGCGAAGGATGCCGGCGCCAAGGCGGCCAAGGGTGCCAAGCCGAAGGTCGATGCCGGCGAGAACTGGTCGCGCGGCATGCTGGGCGCGGCGCCGGGCGCTGGCCCGGACACGACGGTCAAGGCCTTTGTCGATTTCCAGAACGACGTCACCGCCAAGGACATCCGCCAGGCCGTGCACGAGGGCATGCGCTCGATCGAGCACGTCAAGCGCTTTACCACCAACGGCATGGCGACCGATCAGGGCAAGACGTCGAACATGCACGGTCTTGCCATCGCCGCCGAGACGCTGGGCAAGCCGATCCCTCAGGTAGGCCTCACCACCTTCCGTGCGCCCTACACGCCGGTCACCTTCGGCTCCATCGTCAGCCATGCGCGCGGGCCGCTGTTCGACCCGACGCGCCGCACCGCCACGCATGGATGGGCGGCGCGCCAGGGCGCGGTGTTCGAGGATGTCGGCCAGTGGAAGCGGGCCTGGTATTTCCCCAAGACCGGCGAGGACATGCATGCCTCGGTCAACCGTGAATGCGCCACGGTGCGCAAGACGGCCGGCCTGTTTGACGCCTCGACGCTCGGCAAGATCGAGGTGGTCGGGCCCGACGCGGCGAAGTTCATGGAACTGCTCTACACCAACCCGTGGGAGAAGCTGGAGCCGGGCCGCTGCCGCTACGGCATCATGCTGCGCGAGGACGGCTTCATCTACGACGACGGCGTCGTCGGCCGGTTGGCGCCTGATCGCTTCCACGTGACCACCACGACGGGTGGCGCGGCGCGGGTGATGAACCATATGGAGGACTACCTCCAGACCGAGTTCCCGCATCTCAATGTCTGGCTGACGTCGATCAGCGAGCAATGGGCGGTGGTCGCGGTCCAGGGACCAAAGTCGCGCGAGATCATCGCGCCGCTGGTCGAGGGCATCGACATGTCGGACGAGGCGATGCCGCATATGTCGGTGCGCGAGGGCAAGATCTGCGGCGTGCCGACCCGGCTGTTCCGCATGTCCTTCACCGGCGAGCGCGGCTTCGAGGTCAACGTGCCGGCCGACTATGGCGAGGCGGTGTGGGAAGCGCTTTGGGCGGAAGGCCAGAAGCATGGCGCCACCGCCTACGGAACCGAGGCGATGCACG
>Ga0066256_1001305_pt1 | contig 36025 bp, 27 predicted proteins | sample ThiBio_1000_biof_FD_87107 | JGI IMG/M metagenome (GOLD analysis project Ga0066256, IMG submission 87107) | Wastewater bioreactor microbial communities from Cape Town, South Africa - Thiocy_expt_1000_biof (version 2) | ecosystem: Engineered > Bioreactor > Thiocyanate-remediating >... | reverse complement strand
GGAGCGGCCGCTGCGCGGTGGTGGCGGCGGCATGTATGCGGCAGCTGGCGCACGGTATGGTGAGAGTGCGACGGCCGGTAGCGTTGCCGAGCGGCATGCCGTGGCGTCTCGGCGGGTGGCATACGACACGGAAGATGATTATGGTGGTGGTAGCGGCAGCGGCGGCGGCGGCGGCGGTGGGGACACGGCGGAGATGCCAGAGGAGGGTGCGGAGCTGTTTGAGTGCGGCGGCTGTGGGCGCAAGTTTGTGGCGCGCGCGCTGGAGAAGCACGAAAAGGCGTGCGCCAAGGTGTTTCAAACCAAGCGCAAGGCGTACGACTCCAAGGCGCACGCGCTGCCTGATGAGGCGCGTGCGCTGGCAGGGAAGGGGGCTCCGGGCGGCGGACGTGGTGGGCGCGCGGGTGCACGGGCAGGCGGGCGGGCGGCGGCAGCTGCCGCAGAGGAGCGGGCGCTGCCGGCCGCCGCGGCCGCTGACGCGGCTGGCGTGAAGAAGACAAAGTGGGAGTCCAAGTCATCGGAGCTGCGCGCCGCCATGCGCGCGGCGCGCGAGTACAAGGCGGCGGTGGCATCCGGCCTATCGGGTGCCGACCTGCCGCCGCCACCAGCGCCGTCCGGCCCTGACCCCTCCCTCGTGCCCTGCCCACACTGTGGCCGCAGCTTTAGCGACGCCGCTGCTGAGCGCCACATTCCCAAGTGCGCCACTACCAAGGCCAAGGTATGTGCTAGGGGTGCATTGCTGCCATATTGCTGCCTTCCCACTCACACACGCCCCACACTTGCTCCCTCCCACTGCACTGCAGCCCACTTTCTTGCATCGGGGGTCCGGCATTGCTGCAGGCGCGGCCGGCCTGCGACCTGCTGCCGGCGCGACGACGTCATATGGCAGTGCGCCCAGCATGGCGGCGCCGCCGCGCGGTGCGCCTGCCAGCGACCCGTGGGGGGACGGTGACGGCGGCATGATGGCGGGCCGTGCGGGTGGTGGCATGGGTCGGCCGTCCATGGGCACGAGTGCGCGCGTCACCCCTTCAACTGCCGTACGCGCGCCAGCTGCTGCCGCGCCGGCCTCGCGTGGTGGCGTACGAGGCAGCAGCGGTAGTATGGGCGGCGGCGGTGGCATGGGCGGTGGTGGGTCGTATGATGCTGGTGGTCACGGCGGTTATGGTGGCATGGGCGGTATGGGTGGCATGGGTGGTGTGGGTGGCAGCAGTGGGTACGGCGCACATGGCGCGACGCTGGGGGCTGGCGGCGGCCGTGCGTCGTACGGCTACGCCTCAGACCTGCTGTCTGAGGCCGCGCCCCCGGCTGGAAGACGCGGCACGGGGCAGGCGGCGCCATTCCCGCCACCACCCGGCCGGGCAGGCGCACCTGTCGGTCGTGCACCTGCTCCCGGCGCCACCCGCCGCTACTAATCAACATTATTAATTAGGTGTAGGGATCTTAGGGCGTGCCTGCTGTTGTCATGATTGGAGTGTTGTTGTTGTGAATTGAACCTCTTGACGGAATACGGCTGCCGCCCTCCCCCGACGGGGGTGCAACGACGGCCGTGTGGGTACTGAATCATGAATGAGGGTGGGGTATACAAGGAGTGGGGCGCGCAAACCCACGGGAGGCAGGGGCGTAGGGTGGACTGATAACTTACTCCAGGTGCGCCAGCGCCGGCTGCAGCACGCGGTCCACCAGCATGGTGGCGGTGTTGGGTGCCAGGGCGCCGGGCGGCAGGGAGCCGAACAGGCGGGTACGGGAGGTGCCGCCCCGCAGGCGCGTCGTGGCCCATGCATCCAGCACGACGGCGGCGGAGGTGCGCGCCACGGTGTCATGGCCGGCAGCGGCGGCGGTGGCAAGCGCGTGCCCCTGCAGCTCCAGCGCCAGCATCTCGGCGGCGTACCGCGCCAAGCCGGGCGACGCCACCGGGTCCAGGGTGGCCATGAGGTCGCGCGTGGCGGTCATGTGCGCGTCCAGCGCGGGGTGCGCGCCGCGCGACGCGTTGGTGTGCGCAAAGAAGGCGGTGAGGGCGCGCGGCTCCGCACGCAGGGTGCGCAGCACATCCAGCGCAATGACGTTGCCGCTGCCCTCCCACACCGCGTTCAGCGGGCTCTGGCGGAACCAGCGCGGGAAGTCCCACTCCTCCACGTACCCGTTGCCGCCGATGCTCTCCAGCGCCTCGTTCACCACGCCCGGCGCCGCCTTGCAGATGTAGTACTTGGCCACCGCCACCGCCAGCCGCCGCATGGCCTGCGCGTCCGCGTCGCCGGGGTGGCGCGCGCAGTGGTCAAACATGGCGGCGGTGTGCATGGACATCCACACCGCCGCCTCGCTCTCCAGCGACAGGTCCGCCAGCACACCCGCCATCACCGGCGCGGAGCTCAGCACGGTACCAAACGCGGAGCGCTTGGAGCAGTACGCCGTCGCCGCGCGCACCGTCTGCCGCATCAAGCCCGCGCTGCCCAGCGCGCAGTCCAGCCGCGTGTGCACCACCATCTCCAGGATGGTGGGCACGCCGCGTCCCAGCGGGCCCTGCAGCGGGTTACGGGGGGGGGGGGGGGGGGGGGGGGGAAGAAACCCAAACACCTAGGACCCAACATCGCAGGCAGGCAGGCCCCCGCACGCACCACCAGGAAGCCGACCGCCTGGTCGTACTCCACCTCGGAGCTACAGTTGCTGCGGTCGCCCAACTTCTCCTTTGTACGCATGACGCGGAACCCCGTATTGCGGCTCTCATCCGGCAGCCAACGCGGCACCAGGAAGCAGCTCAACCCGCGGCCCGCCTTGCCGCCAGGGCCGCCGCCTGGCGTGTCCGTGTACGCCAGCGTGAGGAAGGCGTCGCACATGGGCGCGCTTGTGAACCTGCGGGAAGCGGCAATGGGGGGTGGGTCTGTGCATGTTGCGGTCCAGTTCATAATGTCGTCCCCACCACCCAACGCACCACTTGTGGCCCGTCAGCAGGTACGGCGTGCCGGCGGCGGTGGCGGCGCCAGCGGCGGCGGTGGCGGGCAGGGCGGGGACGGCAAAGGTGGTGTTGGAGCGCACGTCGCTGCCGCCCGTCTTCTCCGTCATGGACATGCCAAACACGGCGCCGCCCTTCATAGACAGCGGCACGTTGCGCGGGTCGTACACCGGCGCGCAGCCCTTGGCCACCCAGTCAGGGAACACGGCCTTGTCGGGCAGGAGCGCGGGGATGGCGGCAAAGGTCATGGTGAGCGGGCACGCGGTGCCGCTCTCCGCCTGGTAGTGCATCATGTTCAGCGCCGAGCGCACAATGTGCACGCCTGGCTTGCCTGCGTGGTTCCACACGTAGCTGGGCACCTGCCGCCGCGTGGCGTGGCCGTACAGGTCGTGGTACGCCGGCACGTAGTCCACCACGTCCACCCGGTTGCCGTTGCGGTCGTGCGTGCGCAGGCGCGGCGACGTCTCGTTGGCGGCGCGCGCGAGCACCGCCGTCGCCTCGCTGCCAGCCCACTTGCCGTACGACGTCAGCGCGCCCTCCTGCTCCTCACTCAGCGCCGTGCCCGCGTAGCACCGCGTGGCGTCCCGCAGCGCCGCGTCGCCGTTGTACACGTCGCCGTAAAACAGGCCGCTCTGGTTCGCCACCTTGTGCGTCACGCGCGGAGCGGCGCGCTCCGGCGGCGGCATGGTGAGCTTGGAGGTGGGCATGCGCGCCGCCAGCGTGGGCGCAAACACGGAGCTGCCTGCCACTGCCGCCGCTGCTGCCGCCGCTGCTGCGCCAGCCGCTGCGCTACTGCTGGCGCGCCGCACCGCCGCAGTCGTCATTGCCGCCATGGCGCTTGGGGCTTGGGGAGGAGGAGGTGGGGCTGCGAGGCGGGGGGGAAGGGGGTGGTTAGGTATGTGAACAGGTTAACACAGCGGATGGTTACTCTGACGCTCTGCCAGCATGAACGGTGCCCCGCCCATACCTCCTGCGCTGCGTGGTGATTGCTATTTTGCATGTATTTGTTGTTGCTATTGTTTGGTTGTTGGCATCGGTAGAAACACCACGACCTTCGGTATCCAACGGCTCTGACAACTGGCAACTGGCATCGCGCCAATATGCAACGCAACAGCACAAGCAACCCGGATACACACACGGCAGCAGGAAGCAGTACGTTTGTAGCGTTCTTGGCTGTGAGATTGAGCCGCAGGGTCGTCCGCGGTCGCCAATTTGCACCTCGCTGCCGCTGTAGCACCGCACCGACGATCAGACGGGGGGTGTGACGCGGGTGGTGCAGTGACCCCCAACAGGCAGCAGCGGGCACGGTATGCGGCAGGCGCGGCCAAGTACTGTCCCTCCGGCGTGCTACTGAGTGCAACCCGGGGTGGTGAACGCCCCCCTTGCCGCGGCTGGTGTGCAAGGCGTGGGTGCTGTAAGGGAGCGATGCTGCTGCAGCAGTCGCGCACACACCCAAAGTTGGGTCCCAAACCAGGGTCCCCCGATACGCACATGAAAATCGGATACGGCGCACCGTCAAGACAAGGGGCCGGCCGCGTATTGTGCACCGCTGCAGGTTTCGTGCATGTGTCCAAATTGGCGCTGGTTTGCCGCCGCCGCACGGCGTGATGTACCTGCGGTCGCCGCCGGCCGTGTTCGGTTCACTTGCGTCTGTCTGTGGTGACGCTGTTCCGCACTGCACCTTGTTTAGGGTGCGACCTGGAAATCCGCGCCAATAGCAAGATAAACCAGGGGGATGACGCATTTATATCAAAGTGCGCCGCGCTCTACGCGTGGTTGTGAGCTGGTGTCTCCAATGGCACCATCGTATATCACTGCTGGCCCAGTTCTTGTGCCTGGACCACCGGCAAAACTGGTAGCCGACCACACCAACGGCCATCGCCAGCGGCAACACATGGCAGCCACGGCCGCCAACGGCTGTGGCTGGGGGTGCAACTGCGGAGGTGTCGGGCAGTAGCACGGGTGGAGGTGTACACGCAGATTAAACACGGTAGTAGCTGCCATGTGGCATGCTGGTGCGCATAGCGTGTGTGGTATCCTGGTGTAACGCGTTTGCAACGCATTTCCCATCGTGTGCGTTGGTTGGTGTTGACTTGACCCTTCACTTCCTCCACTCTCCCTCCACTCTCCCCCCTCTCTCACTGTCTACTTGCTGCCCCGTCCCACTTGCCCCATCTGGCCGCTGCCACGCCATTACGGAGCCATGGAGGGCGGCGGTGAGGCAGCCGGCACAACGCCGCGGCGGGTGAGCTTTAGCAAGAACACGCCACCGGCAACGCCGCCAGCGGCCGGCACCGCGCCAGCGGCCGCAACCGCGCCAGCGGCCGCCATCGCGCCCGCGGCACAAGCGGCCGCCATCGCGCCAGCGGCGCCAGGAAGCGCCAGTCGCGCGGATGCGGGGTCCTCGTTCTCCATGGCAGAGCTCATGATGCCGCCGCCACCGGCACCCTATGTTTCACCCTTCCGGCCGGACATGCTGGTGTCGGCGATGCCGCTGCCACCGCCGCCAGCGGCGCCAGGAAGCGCCAGCCACGCGGATGCGGGGTCGTCATTTCCCATGGCGCAGCTTATGATGCCGCCGCCACCAGCACCCTATGTTTCACCATTCCGGGTGGAACCACAGGCTTCGGCATTGTCGCTGCCGTCGGCGCCTCCTCCGACGGTGTCGTCATCCACGTCGGCGCCGACGACAGTGCCGGCGTCGTCATCATCTGCGACGGCCCCGGCACCGGCACCCCACCCCTCCGCGTTGTCGCACGCGCCCACCGGCAAGAGTCTGTCCCGCGGATCGACGCGGGATGATGGCCCCCGGGCGGCAGCCGCGGCGGCGACGGACAGCGAGCCGCCGGTAGTGGATGTGGAGCTGTTCCCGGATGTCATCCCTGCGTTTGACCGCTACATCGTCCAACCGCAGCCCATGCACGTGCTGGTGCACAACGTGTCACACTCGGATGTGGTGCTGGGCACGTCGCTGGTGCCACTCGACGCCGACGCCGCCACCATTCTCAAGACGCTGGCGCGGCCGGTGTACGACCGGTGCGACACCCTGCTGGAGATGATGTGCCAGCACCTTTGGGACCACCTTGACACCTGCACCATCGTGCAGCTGCCGCAGTCGGCTGGGACGATGGCGGCGTCCGCAGGGGACGACAGTCCACTACCCACCCCGCTCCTTGCGGGGTTGGCCATCACGCCGCCCCTGATGGTGCCTGCCTCCTACCTGCAGTTCCGTGACAGCGAGCGCGCCGCTGAGGCCCATGCCGCGACCGCTGCCGCCGCCGCCGCTGCCGCCGCCGCCGTCGCCGCCGCCGCTGCCGCTGCCGCCGCTGCTGCCTCTGCACCCGCCACGCCCGCCGCTGCCGACGCCGCCGCCGGCACGTCGCCGAGAGTGGAGGCAAATGTGGTGGCGGCGCCGGCGGTGCCCATCACCTCCATGTACCTGCCCGTTATGGGCCCGCTGCTCAAGTTTTGGAAGGCGGAGATGGTGCGGCGGCAGGCGCGCGTGCCGGCGGTGCCGGGCGAGCGGCCGCCCCGGTACGCGCTGCTGATGCTGGCGGCGGCGGCAGAGTCGGAGGACGGTGACACCAGTGGGACGAGCACGAGCACGGAGGTGATGGGGAAGCTGGTGTGGGCGTTTGTGCAGAAGGCGCACCCGGACATCAATCCCATGCTGCTCACCAACAACACGATGCAGTACGCCGACCTGGTAATGTACTGGAAGGACACGATGGACCGGTACCTGTCATTATTTCGCAGCCAGGTGGCCAGCAGGTTCCCGGAGGTGTGGCCCACCAAGTTCAGCGTGTCGGTGTCGCTGGCGGCGGGCAGCCCCGCGCGCACCGCCGCCCTCTCCGCCGCCGTGCGCCCCTACCGGCCCATGTACCTGCACACGCCACACGTGAAGGCGTTTTGGTACACCGGCGACTACGGCGCCGCGCTGCGGGAGGTGCAGATCGTGGCGTTTGACGTGGTGGAGGGCACACCCTCCATGCCCTCCACCGCGCTGGAGGACTCCCTCGCCGCCCTAGTAACCGCCATGCGCTCCCATGTAGCTTCCACGCTCCTGACGCTGCGCGGCACCACCGACTACCGCATCCTGCACCTGAGTGACAACACCGCCAACTCGTTGCGGCCCCGCCCCCACGCCGCCGCCTCGATTGGTGACAGCAGCCGGGCTGGCGGCGGCAGCAGTAGCAGCAGCGGCGGCGGCAGCAGCGGCGGTGGCAGTAGCGGCGGTGTACCGACGGGTACGCCGCGCCTGCCCGCACCGCCGCGGCCTGCTGCCCCTCCGCTGCTGGCGGCGCAGTCATCAGACGACAGTGTGGTGGGGCATTCCACTGGCGGTGGCGGTGAAGGCGGCATGGCCTCCGTCACGTTTGCCATGCACACCACCTCGACAACCCCGCAGTCGCCGTTCATGAAGTCGCTACCGACGGCGTCGGGCCAGCGGATGTACTTCCGCATGCCACGCACGCTGGACGCGGGCGCCACGGCGCTGCTGGTGGGTGGCGCGCGTGCGCGTACGGCGCCGAGGCGCGCGGACCATGAGATGTCCGCCTTCTGGCTGCGCAAGACGCGGCAGCCGGTGCTGGCGGTGCTGCTGGTGACCAAGCCGGGGGAGGCGCCCTCCTTCCATGTGGGCGTCAACCTGGAGGTGTCCATGCCCACCGGCTCCGTGTGCAGCGAGCGGGTGGCCATCTCAGCGGCGCTGGCCAGCGACCCCACCCTGCGCCGTACCGACCTGCAAGCCGTCGCCGTCATGTCGCTGCCCAAGCTGGACCACCCGGACACGCGCGTGCAGTCAGCGTATGAGGGCGCCGGCGTGGCTGCGGCGGCTACCTTCTACCACCCCACCTTCGTCAGTGCCTCCAACCCCATCCCCGACCTGCAAGCACTACTGACCCCCCTCATGACCCCCACCCGCGGTGCATCCACCACGCCCCACGGCTTCTCTCCTACTTTTCCGTCGCCGCTGTCGCCACCGCCTTACCCACCGCACCTGCCGCCACCGGCACCGGCTGCGCCGGCCGACGGCGGCGCCAGCACACCACTGCCCGCACCAGTTGTGTCCTCCCCCGGCGCCGGCCTCCGCCGTCGTCAGTCGACCACTACTGCCGCTGCGTCGCCTGCCAAGCGTGCGCGCCCAGGCACACACGAGGGTGGCGGTGACGGTGCCGCCGAGTTTGCCAGCGCCGAGCCCAGTGCCCGCTCCACGCGTCGAAGCGGCACGGCGCCGCAGGCGCTGCGCCTGCAGCCTCGGTTTAAAACCGGGGATGTGCCGGAGCGCGCAGGCGAGAGTCGCGACGTGCTGGGCGGTGGTAGTGGCGGCGGCGGCGGCGGTGGCGGCGGTGGCGGCGGTGGGGGAAGTAGCGGTGCCGGTGGTGGCAGCAGTGGCGGCGGCAGTGGTGGTAGCGGCAGTGGGGCTGACGGCGCGCGCGAGGACACCAATGGTTTCATGTACGGCGCGTTGCGTGTGGAGGTACCGACCGCACTCAACCCGCTGTCACCCTGCGGCTCCTGCATGGAGTGGCTGCGCAAGGTGGCGGAGGTGAACCCCTCCTTCTGCATCCTCACCTTCACCGACATCTCCTGCTCCCGCGTATTTGTGAAGTATGTGTCATAGTATCGATAATAGCGATAAATAGTTCATAACGATCTCAATAAGGGATACGGCTGACAACACAACGGGGGCACGTGGGGGGCACAACGCAATTCCAATCACGCCTTGTGTGCGGGAGCTAGGGTGGGCACAACGTAACAATTGAGGACGCGGCGCTGCGCGCGCAGGAACGCCAGCACCTGCATCTCGATCTTGCGGCGGGTGGCGGCGGGCAGCGCGGCACCCACCACGCCCGCCCCCGCCTTGCGCAACCGCGCCACCTCCGCGTCCGCCGCGTCGCCGGAGCGGCTGGCGGTGGCGGCGTCCACCTCGCGCAGCAGCTTGGCGAGGTGTGCGTCGCTGGTGAGCGCGGCGCGCAGGCCCATGACCAGCGCGTCAAAGCGGTCGTGGTACAGCGCCGACGCCCACTCCGTGCGCAGGAACTCCACCACGTCCGGCAGGCTGCCGTCGGCGTACTTGCGCGTCAGGCCGTTCAGCAGCGCCACCTGGCGGCCAACCACCGCCGTCAGGTTGTGCATCTCCACCGCCTCCACGCCGCAGTACTCCAGCTCCACTACGCGCTCAAAGCGGTCCAGCACCAGGCGCACGTGCCGTCCGCCGCCGTCCGTCACAATCTCGGACGCCACCGCGCCCAGCTCAAACTCAGGCAGGCGCACGCGCAGGAAGTGGAGGCCGCCGGGCAGCATGGCGCGCGTGGCCTTGGGCCGCGTAAAGCGTGGCAGGAGGGCAGCGGCAGCGGCGCCCGCAACCGTGGCTGCCACCCCCGCCGCCGCCTCCGCGTCTGCACGCAGCGCGGGGTCCAGCACGCCCAGCACACTAGCCGCCACCGCCGCGCCCGCCTCGCGCGAGTCGTAGTACTGCAGGAAGTGGGGCGCGCGGTAGCGACGCGAGAACTTGGCAACGGAGCCGCCGGCAAACACGGCGGGGTCGGTGGCGCGGAAGGTGTGGTCCACCACGAGGCGGCCGTCGTACACGATGCCGCACTCGTTGACGCCGGCAAAGAAACGCGGGTCCACGTCGCGCTTGTCGGCGCACACCAGCAGGGAGGCGCGCAGTGTCTGCACTGCCGCCAGCCCCGTGCTGTCAGCCGCTGACCCGGCCTCCTCCCCGCGCTTCCCCTCCGACGCGCCCGTTGCCTCCAGCTCTACCAGCAGCGGTGCTGGCACGGCGCCGTCCCCGCCGCCGTCGCCGCCCTCGTCAGCAGGCGCCACGCCCGCCAGCTCGCACTCGTTGACTAGCACCACCCCCGCCGCCTCCAGCTGCTGCCGCACCGCGCCTTCCACGTACGCCGCGGCGGGCGAGGGCAGCGTGTCGGCAGCAGGCGCCAGTGCCGCAATCCGCCCGTCGCTGCCGCCTGGCTGCACAAACACGATGCGGCTGCCTGGCCACCCGCGGTCTAGCAGGCCGTTCACTGCCACCACCGCGTCCGTGGAGTCGCCATACACGACGATGGGATCCATCTCCGCGGCACCCGCCGCCAGCGCCGCGCCGTACGCCACGCCGTCATCCACTGCCAGCCCCGTTGCCTGCGGCCCTACACCATCCTCGCCGTCCCCTTCGTCGTCGTCCTCCTTCCCGCCGCCCTCGTCGCCACCCCCGCCGCCCCCGCCGCCCCATCCGCCACGCACCGCCGCGGCCGTCAGCAGCGCCTCCACGTCCGACGTCAGAGCCGCCAGCGCGGAAGAATGCAGCAGGCAGTGCATGCCGCGCGGCACCTCGTCGGGCGAGCCGAACCCCAGCCGCGCCCAACTGGGCTCCGTCAGGCCCGGCAGCAGCACCAGCAGGTCGTAGCGCACGGCGTGGCCGGAGGACAGTGTGACGGTGTGGTCGGCGCGCGAGATGCCTACCACCACGTCGTCCACGATGGCGGCAAAAGATGAGATGGGCAGGCGCGAGAGCTCGAACGACGTGAACTCGCGGCCGCACACAAACGGCGCCGGGCTGCCGTAGTAGTCAAACGGCTGTGCCAGGCCGCCGGCGGACACGAGCGTGACGTGCGGCAGGTTGAGGCGGGATGTGAGGAGGAGGGAGGCAATGCAAGAGAGGGCGGCGTCGGAGGCGCCCACAATCACGACGCGCATGTTCACCGTCAGCTGCGGCTGCACCGACAGCAGCGGCGTGTACACGTACAACGCGTGGTCCAGCGCTCGCGGGTCCGACAGCGCCGCCTCCCCCAGCCCCGCCACCGTCGTCATAGCGGCAGCGACACCCGGCGGCAGCTCCCACAGACGCATGGTGGGCGCGGCGGTGGCAGCACCCGCACCACCGCCAGCGGCAGCAGCGGCCGCGCGCGCGGTGCGCTGTGCCGGCGTCAGTTCTGGCAGCTGGCGCGGTGGCACAAGCAGGAGGTGGTACTTGAGGGCAGGCGGCAGCGGCGATGCAATGTGCGCGCCGTACTCAGACGCTGCCTGCCGGTACAGCAGCGCCGTGCGCCCAAAGTACTGCCGCATGCACTGGCGCAGCAGGTAGGGCACCACCTGCTGGAAGCAGGGGTTCACGACGGTGTGCAGCAGGGTGGCGACGTGCGTCAGCGCGCTCTCGGCTCCCGCGCCGCCCTCGCCCGCCTTGGGCCCGTACAGGCCCGTGTTGATGTACGCGTCCAGGTCAAACGACTGCGCCGCCGCGTCCAGCGCGTCGACAGAGCAGCCAGTGAGGGACAGCACGGCGGCGCCCACCACCTGCTTATCCAGCTCCGCCACAAAGGTAACGACGCGCGGCAGGTGCACGCCCAGGTGGAAGGTGCATGCCTGCACGGCGGACGGCGCCTCGTCAGCGAGCGGCAGGTGCGCGTCGTGGTCGCTGGCCACCACTGCATCCATGATGGCGCCCACGTGCGGCAGCGGCGCCATGAGTGCCAGCAGGCGCAGGCGGTCGGACGCCTTGGCGCGGCGGACGGACACGAGGGAGGGCGCGGCGAGGGAGTCGCGGTGGCACACATACAGCGTCTGCGGCAGTGTGGTGTGCACGCTGGCGACGGCGGGCACAAAGCGACGCAGCAGCGGCAAGTCGGGCGCCGTGTGCGGCTGCGTCAGGATGGCGTACTCGTCGAACCCGGCTCTCCGTTTTTCCCAAGAAGCCGCGCCCCCTGCCGCTTCTTCCGCATGGGCTATTCCTCCATACCCAGAAACAGTATTTCGGAAGGCGTCGCTCGCGTACGCGCGGCCATCGACGCGCATTTTTGACTGGATACAGGCTGGATTGCGGCCCATGGCCGCGCCGGGGCCTGCGGATAACGACCCGTCTCTGGCGGAAGCCAAGACGATCCTGGTCGACTATGTCGAGAAGGGCTCGGACCGTCGGTCGTGCGACGTGGTCGCGCCAGAGTACTTCTCCTTCGGTTCCATCGGGATCGATTCCGATGTCGGCAAAGGAGAGGGCTGTCCTTGCTGCGGTCAGCTAGAGCGTTTCCGGCTTGATATTGCGACCGGTCCCGGCCCCTCGTGCGAGCGCGGCAACCGCTGGCACGGCAGACGGATCACCGACAAAAGATCCGAGGGCTTCGCGAAGGCGCGCATCGGTCTTCGCCCGGCGGTGAGCTTGCAGTGCGGTCAGGTCAGGCTCGGACGACATCGGCATCTCCTCGGTCGAGATGTTCCACCGCTGCGCCCGCCGCCTTGGCGAGCGCATCGTCACGGGCGATTATCGGTGTTAGTCCCCCTTCCCGGATCAGATGAATCACCGATCGAAGCCCAAACAGGAGACTGACGGGCGGCGTACCGGAATGCCAGAAGCAATGGTCAGCGCGGTCGCGCAGCGACCAGTCCCAATTTAGCTAATTCGAAGCCTGGCTGTGCGCCTTGCGCGCCTTCCGACTCACGGCATGAAAAGCAAGCACTGGGGCGCCATAAGCGTCTTTTGAGAAGTCGTCACGGCAACAACGACTTTCCAGGCATTAAATTGGAAAATCGTAGCCCCCAAATGAGGCGATGCATTCCACCATCAGCCGCCCGTCGTGACCGAAGCTGTCGGTAGTGCCGCGGATGGCCGGAATATCGTTGAGGACACCCGTTGCATTGTCAACTTGCGTCGTAGGGATCGCGTTCCTGAATTCAGCAACTGCTCGTTCTTCGCATCGCTACAACCTCATCCATGTAAGGTTCACATTTAAATATAGTCACCTCTGCTTTTAGAGTTGGCTATCTTCTTGCTATGGCTCCCGGATGTCCGCAATTGCAAAATTTTCGCGTATTGGCTTGATTCCAAAATCCACTAGTGCGAAGGATTTCGTTCCTTATGGAGAACGAAGAGAAATGCCTGATTTCAAAGACGATACACGCTCCTCGGGTGCCGAGTTGCTTCATGATGGCGAGCACTGGCTGCTCCGCCCACACATGGCCGAGCAACCCTCGCGCAGCGGCCCAGGTTTGGTACCCGCGCTGGAAAACACCATTGCGGTACTCCAGTACTTGAACGGAACGGCGCCCCACGAAGCATCCCTGGCGGAAATCGTCGCCGCGCTCGGCATTTCAAAAACCCACTGTCATTCCATTCTCAAGACACTGGTACATTTCGAGTGGCTGAAATACGATCAGCGTTCCAGAACCTATCGGTTGCATTCCGGCATTTTCACGAGCGCTTCCAGCCTGCTCAATTCACCGGTCATGGATGCGGTCCGCCGTAATCTCACCGCGCTTGTCCATCGTGTGGATATACCGTGCCTGCTGACCCAGCCGATGAATGACGGCACCTACATCGTTATCGACAAATTCAACGGCCCAACGAGTATGGAACTGTCTTTCCCCGTGGGGCATCGCTTTCCGCGCGACGCCTGTGCACAGATGCGGGCATACCTGGCGTGGCAATCACCGGAGCGTATCGACGCCTGGTTCAATAATTGGCAGCCAACCCGCTACACCTCGCGCAGCCCGTTAACGGAAGAAGATGTGCGTGCAGGCATCGAGGCTACCCGGCGCCGAGGTTATGCCGTCAGCAAGGGTGAATTCACCGAAGGCATCATGGCGATCGCCCTGCCCATCTTCGATCGGGACGGCGAGGTCTCCTATGTCTTCAATTGCTCGTTCATGATCGATCGTTTCCTGCCGCTAGAGGAAGCGGTCGCGCGCGAAATGCTCGTGGCGCTACGCGACATTCATCGCGACACACTGGCGCGGCCACCGGCAGCGCCAGCTTTTATCGGATCGTGAACACGGGTTCCGCATGCTAACCGCTCGCCGCGCTCCTGCTGGCGGGCTGGCGCATGATATAGCGGCCTCGTCCCGGCGCGCCCCTGAACATTCCGTTCTCGATGATCACGTCCCCGCGTGACAGGACCGTGTGGACCCCGCCCTTGACCTGCTTGCCCTCGTACATCGTGTAGTCGACCGCCGAATGAAGCGAATCCACGCTGAGCCGGCGCTCGACGGCCGGATCCCACACCACGATATCCGCATCGGCGCCGATCGCGATCGTGCCTTTGGCGGGGTAGAGGCCGAACAGCTTTGCCGGCGTGGTCGAGACGATATCGACGAAACGGCTCGGCGTCAGCAATCCGCGCAAAACGCCTTGCCAGACCAGTACCATGCGCTCTTCGATGCCCGGCGCTCCGTTGGGGATCAGGCGGAAATCGTCCTTGCCGATGTCCTTGGCACCTTTGAACATGAAAGGCCCGTGATCGGACGAGACAACCTGGAGGTCGCCACAGCTCAATGCCTCCCACAATATATCCGGCTGACCGGCGGTGCGCGGAGGCGGCGTGTAGATATACTTGCCGCCTTCGAAGCCTGGATGATCGAGCACTTCCTCGGTGATATGGAGATAATGGCTGCAGGTCTCCGCCCGCACATTGACTTTGCGCGCCCGTCCGCGCCGAACTTCCTCAAGGGCCTCCGCACAGCTGACATGAACGATATACAGCGGCGCGCCGGCGATTTCCGCCAGCGCTATCGCGCGATTGGTCGCCTCCGCCTCCACGCGCGGTGGGCGGCTGAGCGCATGATAGCGGGGTGAAAGCTTGCCCTCGGCGGCAAAGCGATCACGCAGGAATTCGACCGCATCGCCATTTTCCGCGTGAACCATGACGACGACACCGCGCCGCGCCGCTTCGTCGAGCACGCGGATCATCGTCCCATCATCCACCATCGTGTCGCCCTTATAGGCCATGAACAGCTTGAAGCTGGTCACGCCCTCCGCCGGAAGTGCACCGAGTTCGGACAGCGTCTTTTCCGACGGATCGGCGACGATGCTATGGAGGGCAAAATCAATCACTGCTTTCGGATCGGCAAGCCGACGATGTTCGGCCAGAGAAGCAAGAAGACCCTGCCCGCGAATCTGCGGGCAGAAATTGACGATACTCGTGGTGCCCCCATGGGCAGCGGCCACGGTTCCGGTGAAAAAGTCATCTGCGGTATCGGCGAGAACGCCGGGCGTTTGCAGATGGGTATGGACATCCACGCCCCCGGGCATGACCAGCATGCCGCGTGCATTGATGACGCGCACGTCCGGCGGCGCCTTGATCCGGTCGGCGATCGCCGTGATCTTCCCGTCCCTAATGGCGACATCGGCGAGAAACATATCGCTAGCCGTCACCACCGTTCCATTTTGAATGACTGCGTCCACGCGAAATTCCTCCTTGCATGGCAGATTCAGGCCCGCCGTCCTCGGCGCATTCTGGCGTTATCGCGCGGTGTATCCGCCGTCGGCCACGAAGGTGGCGCCAGTGACGAAGGACGCCTCACGTCCAAGAAGAAAGGCGATGACCGACGCGATCTCGGACGGCCGGGCAAGCCGCGCCATCGGAATGTTGTGCGCTGCATCTTCGACGGTCAGGCCCAGCCGCTTCTGCTCCCGCTCCATCATCGGCGTGGCGACGCCGCCGGGCGCAACAGCATTGAAGCGCACGCCACGCGTAGCATATTCCAGCGCCATCACCCGCACCAGGTTGATTACCCCGGCCTTGGCGGCGCCGTAAGCTGCAAGGCCCAGTTGACCGACGGTGCCAAGTTCGGAAGCCACGGCTACGAAGGAGCCGGCGCCGGTTGCTTCCAGATGCGGAGCGGTCAGCTTGCCCAGCAGATAGACAGCGCGCAGGTTGACACGTTGCACCGCATCCCAATCCTCGGATCGCGTTTCCGTCAGCGCAGCCGTCAGGCTGATGCCGGCCACCGCGGCGACGGCATCAAGCCGCCCTTCCGCCTCGATCACCTGCCGGACAGTCGCGCCTAGCGCCTCCTCGTCCGCAACGTCCACCGTAAGGCATCGCAGGTTGGCAGACGGTCCAAGGCTGGACAGCATCGCGCTGTCCCTGTCGAGCGCATAGGTAATGTAGCCCTTTCCAAGAAGGTCGGCCGCCGTGGCGGCTCCTATCCCGGAGGCTGCGCCGGTCACGAGGGCAACGGGTTTGTCGATGGTCACGGTTGTTTCTCCAGTCTTTTGCGAAAGGTTTATTGTCCGGCATGCGCATCGTTCTGGCCCGCGAGCATCAGGACGGTGTCGCGCCGGGATGCGCCGGTGCGGGCGAGATAGATGCCCGCGCAGGTGAAGGCGAGAATCGTGAGACAGAACATGACGGCCGAGACGGCGGCAATATCGCCCTTCAGGCCCTGCCTGACCGAGGCAAGGATATAGACGGGCAAGGTCGTACTGTTGGCCGTGCCAACGAACAGGGAGACGATCACGTCGTCGAAGGACAGCGTGAAGGCGAGAAGACCACCGACCAGAAAAGCCGGCATGAGCAGGGGAAGCGTCACGGTGAAGAAAGTGACCATGGGCGTGGCGCCCAGATCGGCCGACGCCTCCTCGATCCTGCCATCCATTCCGGAAAGCCGCGCGCGAACGATGAACGCGACGATGGCGCTGCCGAACAGCGCGTGAGATATGGCGATACGCAGGATTCCGATCTGCAGGTCGATCTTGACGAACCAGGTCAGATAGGCGACCGCCTTCACGATCTCGGGAAAGGAAATAATCGTGAGCAGCAGCAGGCTCAAGGGATAGGCGATGGCCGCCGGCCGGCGTCCGAGGATCAGACCGCTCATTCCTCCGACGACAAGGCTGAGAAGCGTGGAGAGAACGGCGACGCTCAGGCTGGTGCGCAATGTGGCGAGGATGTTGCCGTCCTCGAGAATACGCCAGTACCAGCGCCACCCTGTCGCCTTCCACGCGATCAGATAATTGCCGGTGTTGAATGAGTAAACCAGGACCGTCACGATGGGAAGCAACAGGAAGAAGACGACGAACAGCGACCAGGCGCCAAGCAGGGCGGACTTTGCCGAGAATAGACGGAACGTGCTCATCGGGTCGCCCTTCTGAAGAGCGTCGGAAGCCGGTTAAGACCCGATCCCACGGCGCTCATCACCAGGACCGCGACCACCAGAACGAAAACCAGCGAAAGCGACATGGCGGAAGCCAGAGGCCAGTTTTCTCCCTGCAGGAACTGCGAATAGATCAGGGTACCGACCATCATGCCTTTGGCCCCGCCCATCAGCTCCGGCGTGACGTAGTCGCCGGTCATCATGATGAAGACCACAGTTATCCCGGCCATGATGCCGGGATAGGTGAGCGGCAGCGTGATACTGAGGAAGGTTTGCCAGGGTCGGGCGTAGAGATCACGGCTGGCGTCCCGGTGATCGCGTGAAAGGCGCTCGATCGAGACATAGATTGGCAGGATCATCACCGGCAGGAAATTGTAGACAAGCCCGAGCAGGACGGCAGCCTGGGTAAAGAGCAGACCTTGGCCGGGGGCAAGCAGGTGCAGGTTCTGGAGAGCGGCGGAAATATCGCCATTGGCGCCAAGAAGAATGCGCCAGCCGAGCATGCGAAGCAGGTAGCTCGTCCAAAACGGCAGGATGACCAGCACGAGAAACCAGGGCTTCAGGCGTTCAGAGCAGCGGGTGCTGATGAAATAGGCGACCGGGTAGCCGATCAACAGGCACAACAGCGACCCCGCCAGCGCATTGCGCAGGCTGTCTGCAAAGACCGAACGGAAGGTGGGAGAGAAGACGCCGGCATAGTTGTCGAGCGTCAGGCCTCCAGCGCCCGACAGTCCGCCATTGCTGCCCACGACATAGGGCGTCAGGCTCTGCACGGCGATCAAGACCACAGGAGCGGTGAAAAAGGCGGCGTACAGCAAGAACGGTAGAAGCACCACGGCGAAGCCGAAGCTTGCTGCCTTCCGCCCTCCAGGAGTGGTGGATGTATTCGCCTGGACCGTTGTCGAGGTCAACTCGCGGGCCTCCCTATCTATTTTTGAAAATCGACCGATGGCGGGACCCGCCATCTGATGGGCATCCCGCGTACAGGCGAGATCGCCTGAACGCGGGTGCTGGTTGCGTGTCCAGTGAACCCGAACGCGTTCGCGCTGACGTTATTTTAATTGCGTGCCGCCGCCGCCTTCAATTCGTTAAAGATCTGGATGCGCAGCGTGGGATTGGAGCCTTCCACCTTCTGGTAGATAAGGCGGTCGGTGACCCCCTCGGGAAACACGATCATGTCCTTGCGGACGAGGTCATCAGGCAGCTTCTCGATGACACCCTTTACGCCGGTGTCATATCCGATATGGGCCACTTCGGCTGCGGCTACATCTGGATCCAGCATATAGTTGATGAAGGCATGGGCGGCGTCTGTGTGCCTGGACCCGGACGGCACCGCGTAATGATCGCTCCACAGCACGCATTGCGGCTCCGGATAGACCCAGGTGTAGCTGTCGGGATCCTGCTCGAAAATATGGCGCGAGCTGCCGAGATAGCCTTGGCTAAGCACGTAGTCGCCGTTCAGCAGTCCCTGCACAGGGTTGGCGTCGAAGGCCTTGAGGTGCGGGATGAGGTCCTTAATCAGCACATCCTTGGCTTCGTTCAGGCGCTTCTCGTCACCCGTATTGTAGTCCTTGCCTTCGCGCCAGAAGACGAGACCGAAGACGCTCGGCTGGTCGTTGAGGACGGAGAGACGGTGGCTTGCAACCTCGGAGGCGCCCACCCGGAAGAAATCGTCCCAGGACTTGATCGGCTCCTTGATCACGGTGTTGTTGTAGAGAATGCCGATGGTGCCGAAATTCTTCATAACCGTGTACTGATTGCCCGGATCGAATGGCAGCTTGTGGAATTCGTCGCGCAAGTTTCCAAGATTCGGAATCTTCGAATGGTCCAGCTTCTGGATCAGCTTGCGATTGATCATCTGTTCCACATAGGCATCGCCCACGACGACGATGTCGTAGCCGGCGGAGCCGCCTGAGATTTCCAGCTTGGCGATGGCCGCTTCGACGGAATCGAAGGTGGCGATTTCAATGCGCGGACCGGCGCCCTTCGAAAAGGCGTCGAGCACGTCCGGGTTGGCGTAGTCCGCCCAGGAATAGATGAATAGCGTGTCGCCCAGTGCGGCATCACCCTTCAGGTTGCGCGCTTTTTCGGCGAGATCGCCCTTATCCGCGGCGATGGCAACGCCGTTGACGGACAGGGCGGCCACACCTCCCGCAAAGGCCGCTAGGCGCAAGAAATTGCGCCGGGTCCAGTCTGCGGAGGCAAGCACGCGGATATGATTGTGATTATCAGTCATGGACAGTCCCTCTCAGGTTTCAGTGACGATTGACCGGTTGCCCCGGCTTTGCTTTTGCCCGCGTCTAGCCTCTTCGAAGACAGAGCGGGAGGAATCGCGGATGCTTATGCGCGCGTCCACGACGATGTTCGGGAAGGGTCTAGGCGCTTCAGTCGGCGAGCAACGCGCCTTCGCCGGATCTCCACGAGAGCCAGAGCGAACGGCCCGGTTCCGGGGCCAGCGCGCTGACAGCGCCATGACTGGCCTCGACCAGGATCGGTTCCGGCAGACATGTCTTGATCCGAAGGACGTGTTTCGAACCCAGAAACGTGTTTTCAGTCACAACCCCGGCGAGGCGGGAGCGGCTTTCACCCTGCAATTCCGGCTGGTCCGCATGCAAGGCGATCTGCTCCGGCCGAACGACGATCGTGGCTGCCGTACCGGGCGCTTCCGCGGGAAGAAAGACGCGGTCTCCTTCCTGCCCCAGTTCGAGAAGGCAAGGCGCCATACTGCAAACCGGTCCGCTGATGAAATTCGACTGCCCGACGAAATCGGCGACGAAGCGGGTGGCGGGCTTGTTGTAAAGTTCCAGTGGCGTCCCGGCCTGCTCCAGACGGCCCGCACGCATTACCGCGACGCGATCCGACAAGGCAAACGCCTCCTGCTGGTCATGCGTGACGAAAACGAAGGTAATACCGACCTCGCGCTGAATGCGGCGGAGTTCCTCCTGCATCGTGCCGCGAAGCTTGGCGTCGAGCGCCGCGAGTGGTTCGTCCAACAGCAGTACCTTCGGCTGATTGACGAGCGCGCGAGCGAGCGCGACGCGCTGCTGCTGGCCCCCGGACAACTGGTTCGGACGCCGCGCGACATAGTCGTCGAGCTGGGCAAGCGCGACGACATCGGCAATCCGCTTGCGCCGTTCCTGGCGCGGGACCTTCTTGCGGCGCAGTCCGTACTCGATATTCTCATAGACATCCATATGCGGGAACAGCGAATAGGACTGGAAGACCATGTTGACGTCGCGCCGGTAGGGCGGCACGCCGATGATGCTCTCGCCATCCAGCAGCACATCGCCCTCGCTCGGATGCTCGAAGCCGCCGATCATGCGCAGGGCCGTCGTCTTGCCGCACCCGCTGGGGCCGAGCAGAGAGAAGAACTCGCCCTTCCCGATCGTCAGGTTGAGATCGCGAATGACCGTCAGCGCATGCGGGCCTTCACCGAAACGCTTGCTCACGCCATGGAAGCGAACTGCGTTTTGCTCACCTGCGTATGCTTTTCTTGATCCGCTCGTCATTACCATGGCCATGGTCAAATTCCCCTAAAATGCCCGCCGCTGATGTTCATGACCGCGCCGCTCGTCCAGCCTGATTCCGGTCCGAGGAGGAAGGCGACCGCATTGGCGATCGGCTCCGGTCCGCCGAAGCCGAGCGGATGCGCCTCCAGATAAGCCTTGCGACCGGCCTCGGAATACGCGGCACCCGTGTTGCCAGTCGGCCCCGGCGTGATGGCGTTGACAAGGATGCCGTCGGATTCGAGCTGAGCCGAGAGCGAGACGGTCAGTCCGATCAATCCAGCCTTTGCCGTGGAGTAGGCCGGCGACAGATGCGGCGAGCTGAGGCGGGCGGCAATCGAACTGATGAAGACGATCCGGCCGCGCCGCTGCATCCGCATGGCCGGAATGACGGCGCGGGAGCAATACCAGGCGCCGTTGAGATCCACCTCGATCACATGCCGCCACTCGTCCGCGCCGATCTCCCAAGCGCGCCCGTGGGGTGCATCCAGGGCCGCGTTGTTGACGAGACCGTCGATGCGGCCGAACCGTTCGAGAATCTTTCCGGCGACGGCCTCGGCGTCTTCCGGCCGGGTGATGTCGAGAGTGAAGGCCGTGGCCGATCCGCCAGACGCAGCGATGCCAGACGCGACTGCCTCCGCTTCGTCCGTCAAGATGTCCGTCACGATGACATGGCCGCCCTGGCGCGCAACCGTTTCGGCAATGGACTTGCCAATGCCGCGCGCGGCGCCGGTTACGATGATCACATGTTGCTTGAGCGGGCTCATGACCTGGGATCCGGACGGCAATGCGCGCTGTCCGGCCGTGCCCGGACGCAGGAGTTGATGGGCATGCGAAGATATCCTTTCAACAAGACGGTGGGTCACGCCCAACGATGCGAGGGTGGAGCAAGCTGGTCGATGGTGCGGCCGGCCCAATCGTTGCGCGGCACGCCTTCGACGGCGCGGCACTGCGCCTCGTAAAGGTCTGCCGCCGCTTCCGCCTCGTCGATGGTCAGCACGACGCCGTCCTTCACGACCTGGTCGCCATCGACAAAGACATGGCGGACCGCGCGGTCCGAGGCGGAGAAGACGAGAGAGCGCAAGGGGTCCCTGCAGGGCTGCATCACGGGTGCGCGGCAATCCACCATCACCAGATCGGCCTTGGCGCCTGGTGCGATGCGGCCGATATCGGGACGACGCAGCGCTTTCGCTCCGCCAACCGTGGCGGCGGCGAAAACATCGGCAAGCGTCGCATCTCTCGGATTACCGGCCATGAGCCTGCCGGCGTAGATCGCAAGCCGCATTTCGTCCAGCATGTTGTTCGGATAGACATCGGTACCGATACCGAGATTGACGCCCCGCTGCCGGTACAATCCGATATGGTCCAGCATGATCCCGCGCCGCGCAAAAACCGTCGGGCAATGGGCAACCGTCGCGCCGGCTCTCGCGATCGTGCCGAGATCGTCGGTTTTCGGCCAGTGCACCCAAGGATGATGATCGAGAAAGATGCCGTGTCCGATGATGGTACGGTCGGACAGGATGCCGATCTTTTTCATGAAGCCGATGGGCGTCAGGCCATGCCGGCGCGTCATCTCGTGAAAGTCAGTCAGCGACTGCCCTGCATGGGTCTGGAAGGGAATGTCGAGGCTCACGGCTTCCGCATGCGCATCCCGCAGCAGCTCTTCGTCGCAGGTATCGATCTGGGAAGGCGCCATCATACCGAAAAGGCGGCCGGAGGGATGCCGCGCGGCCTGCGCAATTTCGGCAAGGGCCCGCTCGAAACCTTCGCGTCCCCTCGCGATGTCCCAGGCATAATCCAATCTGTGCCCATTGTCCGTCACCCAACGCGCCTGGCGGAACATCGGCGCGACACAGGCGCGGATGCCGGTCGCGGCGATCACGTCCAGCCATCCCTCGGTCGGCACCGCAAGGTCGCAGATCGTGGTGACGCCGCTCTTCAGCAGTTCGGCGAAGGCGACGCGATATGCTGCCTGCATGCCGGCCAGATCGCGGTCGAGCACCATCAGATATTCGTAAAGAGAGGTATTATCGAAGCCGGGACTGCCGTCCTCGTCCCTAAGCCCCTTGTTCAGCGGCTCCTCTCCAGGATGCGAATGAATGTTGACCAGGCCCGACATGACCATGAAGCCCTGCCCGTCCAGTACCTCCGCCCCGTCTGCCTCAAGATCGTCTCCGACGGCCACGATGGATCGGCCGAAGGCGATGTCGACGTCGCGCCGATAGACGTGTCCACCCTGTTCGCCATCCCAGGAGACGACGCAATGGGCACGGCGAATGATTTTTGTAACTCCGTCTAGGGCAACCATCGCAAGTTCCGTATAAAGAACATAATTCCTGATAAGGATCATGCTCGTCACGCGACGAGCGATTGTCAAGCACATTTTTAGCAAAATCCCAGAGCGCGACGCCATGATTGCGTAGTTGACAAAATATCAGAAGCGAATATCCTTCCTTTATATAGAACTTAATTCTTTATATGGAACAAAGATGGACCAAGGGAAGCCGTTGATCACCGTTATTCGCGATTGCGAGTGGCTGGTTGCCTGGGATGCCAAAAGCGCTGCGCATGTCTATGAGAACCATAGCGATTTCGCCTTTACCGGAAATCGCATAGTGCATGTGGGCAAGTCATATGACGGCCCGTTCGATGCAGAGATAGACGGCAGGCGGCGCATGGTCATGCCTGGTTTCGTCAATCTCCACAGCCATCCCGGCCACGAACCCGGCTGGAAGGGGATGCTGGAGGAACTCGGCAGCCCGAAGCTGGGGCAAAGCTCGCTCTACGAGTTCATGCCCGTCTTCAACGTTGCCCCCGAATATGCGCGACACGCCTGCCGCGTGGCGGTTTCCGAACTGCTGAAGAGCGGCGTCACCACGATCTGCGATCTTGGCGGCGCACGGGAAGGATGGGCCGCGGACTATGCCGCAATGGGGATTCGGGCGGTCCTCTGGGCGATGTTCCGCTCAGGTCCCTGGTATACGAAGGGCGGGCATTCGGGCGGCTATGATCTGGATATTGCCCGCGGTGACCGTCTGCTTCGCGAGGCGATTGCGGCAGCGGACGAAGCGTCCGGCCATGCCTGCGGTCGCATCCAGGGTTTCATCGCGCCAGCCCAGGTCGATACCTGCAGCGAAGGGCAGATTCTCGATGCTTTGGCGGCGGCGCGCGAGCGGGGGCAGCCGATCCAGATCCATGCCGCCCAGTCCGTCATTGAATTCCAAGAGATCCTCAAGCGCTATGGCGAGACGCCCATTGGTTGGCTGCGCAAGATCGGGGCGCTTGGCGAGGATACCGTCATCGGGCACGGAATTTTCCTCAACGATCACCCTTTCCTGCATTATCCTCATGCAGACGACTTCTCGGTGCTGCGCGATAGCGGTGCCCAAGTGGCCCATTGCCCGGTGGTCTTTGCCCGGCGCGGCATCGCCATGAACACCTTGCACCGCTACTGTCAGGCTGGCATCCGGTGCGGCATCGGTACGGACACCTTCCCGCACAATATGCTCGATGAATTGCGGATGGCCTGCTACGCGGGGCGCATCGTAGCGGGCAGTTTTACAGCTGCCAGCACGGCGGAAGCCTTCACGGCCGCGACATCCGGGGGCGCCGACATCATACGCCGGCCTGATCTCGGTCGGCTGGCCCCCGGCTGCAAGGCCGATTTTTCAATTGTCGACATGACCAATCCTTACATGCAGCCCGATTACGAGCCGCTGCGGAGCCTCGTCTATTCCGCAAACGATCGTGCGATCCGCGATGTCTATGTGGACGGGGTTAGGCTGGTCGCCGACGGAAAGCTGGTGGCCTTCGACATCGAAGAAGACATCGAAATGCTGCGTAGGGCGCAACGCGAGGTCATCGCCAACGCGCCAGCGCGCGATTGGGCCTGCCGCTCCATCGAAACGATGTCGCCCCGCGTCTTCCCCATCCGCTCGTGAGAGCCGGATCACTCCCACCACAGCAGCAACCGTATGAGTCAGATCGTTGAATTCCCGCTGAGCGGCACCATGGTCGTGCTTGCGGGGCAGGTATCTTCCGATCGCGACCTGGAGATTGCCGGGCAGACCGCCAATATCCTCGCCCGGGTCGACGCCTTGCTGGCCGAGGCCGGCACCGGCAGGGCCGCCATCACCCATGCATATATCTGGCTGAAGCACGGCTCGGATTTCGATGCTATGAACAGCGTCTGGGACGCGTGGGTTGCGCCAGATGCCGCGCCCGCGCGGGCCTGCGTGGAGGCGCCGCTTGCCGATCCCCGCCTGCTCGTCGAGATCCAGGTCTTTGCACTGAAGCCCTGACGGTTTCCGGAAGTCCTTCCTCCCAAGGGCCGCCGAGCGCCCCGCCTCCTTCTTCACTGGAAGTGGCGGGGCTTTCTTACCCGATCCCAAGCCAGAAACCCCGATTTACGTCAATGGAGACAATAATGACGGCCACTCCCCGCGTGACCATAGACCCTGCCTTCGTCGAAAAACTCATTCTCGACATGGCCCAGCACGGTTCCGACGGCGGAACCGGGGTCTCCCGCACGGTCTATTCCCCGGAATGGGTGGATGCGACGAAGCTTTATGCCCGCTGGTGCGAGGAGGTCGGCCTCACCGCGCGGATTGACCGCGTGGGCAATGTCTGGGGGCGGCTGGAAGGAAGCGAGCCAGGCAAGTCGATCGTTTCCGGTTCGCACATCGATTCACAGACCCCGGGCGGGCGCTACGACGGCATCCTTGGCGCGCTTGCGGCGCTGATTGCGTTGAAGGCGTTGAAGGAGCAGTTCGGCCAGCCGAAGCGCACGCTGGAATGCATCGCGTTTTGCGAAGAGGAATCGAGTCGCTTCCCCTCCGCCAATTTCTGGGGTTCGCGCGCCATCACCGGCGGCATCCGGACCGATGATCCGGAGACGACCGTCGGCTTCGGCGGCGAGACGATCGCCAGTGCCATGCGAGAGGTGGGCCTCGATCCGGCGCTCATTCCGGAGGCCAGACGCGCCGATATCGACAGTTTCGTCGAACTGCATATCGAACAGGGTCCGATCCTCGAACACGCAAACCTGCCGGTTGCCGTGGTGACCGGCATTACCGGAATCCGCCACTACGAAGTCGAACTGCGTGGCACACAGAACCATGCTGGCGCGTTCCCGATGGACCTGCGCCGCGATCCCATGGCGGGTTTCGCCGAGATAGTCTCAGGCGTGGTCGATACCGCCCACCGCTGGGGCCGTCCCGCCGTGTCGACGGTCGGGCGCGTGCATGTGAAGCCCAACGCAACGGCCATCATTCCGGACAGCGTGACCTTCACGCTGGATGTGCGCCACCCCGATCCGGATCTGTGCCAGAAACTCTACGACACCCATGAAGCCTTCATGCGGGAGGTGGCGAAACGTCGTAATCTGGAGATCAGCTGGAAAATCATGATCGACCCCCCCGCCTGCCCTTCCGATGCGGCGCTTGTATCGACACTCAGGACAGCGGCCAATACGCAGGGAGTGCCGACGATGCTGATGGCAAGCGGTGCCGGCCATGATTCCCAGCAGATGGCGAAGATTGCCAGGGTGGCGATGATCTTCGTACGCAGCAAGGACGGGCGCAGCCACACGCCGGACGAGTTTTCTTCTATCGACGACATCGTCGCCGGCATCGAGGTGCTCGCCGCCGGCCTTCACCGCCTGGCTTATTGAGGAGATCGGGATGTCCACATCACCTCTCCAGCCCCACCGCGACCTGCTCGGATTTGCCGGGCGACCGCCTGACCCGCAGTGGCCGAACGGCGCACGGCTGGCTATCCAGTTCGTCATCAATTACGAGGAAGGCGGGGAAAACTGCGTCCTCGACGGAGACGGCGGCTCCGAGGCCTTCCTCACGGAAGAGCCGACCTTGCCGCTTGCCGGGCGACGCAACATCAATGTTGAATCCCAATATGAATACGGCAGCCGCGCCGGGTTCTGGCGGCTGCATCGCCTTATGACCGAGCGTGGTCTTCCCATCACGGTGTTCGGCATTGCCAATGCCCTGCGGAAAAATCCGGCCGCGGTCGCCGCCATGAACGATGCTGGATGGGAAATCGCTTCGCATGGCCTTAAGTGGATCAACTATGCCGACATGCCAGAGGCCGAGGAACGCCGGCAGATTATCGAGGCGATCCGCATCCACACGGAAGCCACCAGCGAGCGGCCGCAGGGATGGTATACGGGCCGGATGAGTGTGAACACCCGGCGCATCCTGTCCGAGATCGGTGGTTTCGCCTACGATTCGGATTCCTTTTCGGATGACCTTCCATACTGGGTGCGCGACAATGGCAAGCCTCAACTCGTGGTGCCCTACACGCTCGACAACAATGACGGGCGCTACGTCAATGGCTTCGGGCTGCAGGCACAGGATTTCGCCACATACCTGACCCGGGCTTGCGACCTCCTGCGCAGGGAGGGGCGAACCCAGCCGAAGATGATGAATGTGGGCCTGCACTGCCGGATTACCGGAAAACCGGGACGTGCCGCCGATCTGGAGCGCTTTCTCGATCATGTCACGACACTGGAAGACGTGTGGGTAGCGCGGCGGATCGACATCGCTTCGCATTGGCGAACCGTCCATCCCGCTTTCGACGGGCGCGCGTCATGAGAAAGGGCGCGGGCGCGGCAGGACGCGTGGTCTCGATCTGCGAATGTATGGTGGAACTCAGGCAGTCGGAAAGGGGCGGCATCGTGCAGTCCTTCGCCGGCGACAGCCTGAACACCGCCTATGACGGCCCCTTCGTCTCGCCACCCTGCTAGACGGTCGACCATGTCTCGGCCATCGGAACCGGCTGTCTCTCGCTGGAGATCGAGCGCTTTCCAGGTCAAAACGGCATGAATACGGCAGCTGACGGCCGAGACGCTCCATTTCGACGATCCTGACCTGCAAGCGACCACTTGGTGTGGACCGGGTTGTCGTCGAGAATGGCGGCCGGGACATTGTAATGAGCGACCGTGGTAATCCGCCGGATTGAGGCGATGACGGCTGCCGCGGTCGTCGGTTCCACACTGCGCCGTTGAAGACGACCTTGATGTCCGGATTGACTTTTGTCGCGTTGAATGCGCGACCATTCGGGATAAGCGCCATGTCGAATTCGCCGTTCGCCAATCCATCCTGCAATATGGCGAAGGAATCCTTGATTTCGATGGAGTCCTTGATGCGTTCGAGCTTTTTCACCGCTCGATCGAGGTCGATCGGATAGATTTTGCTTGGTTCGACACCATCCGCGAGGAGCGCACCTTCGATCAGGCCGACGTTGCTAATCCCGCCGCGCGCTGCGCGAACGCCGGGAAATTTCTCGACATCGAAGAAGTCCGCGACACTGGTCGGAGCGGTTTCAAATTTCTTGGCGTTATACGCAAGGACGTAGGAAAACTTCACGACCGGAACGCCACATTTGTTTTTGTCCAGCGCAGGATCGAGCTGAGAACGATCAATCTTCGCTTCCTGGAAAATGGTGCCGCATCCGGCATCGACGATGCTGGAATCGATCTGCATGACATCAATGCCAACATTGTTGGCTTCCTGCTGGGTCTTCAATGCGGCAACCGTCGGGGTATCCGTCTGATCAATTTTGACGCCTGTCGTTTCAGCGAAGGGCTTCAGCCAGACTTCGTCCTGGTATTTCTGGGTGTCGCCGCCCCATCCAGCATAGGAAAAAGACTTGCCATGCAGATCGGGAAGCGATTGCGCCGACGCAATCGTTGCAAGAACCAGTGTGCCAAGCCCGACCGCGGCGCCTGTAGCCAACTTACGCTTCGTTCGCATTTCCATTGAGTTCACCCTTTTATTTTACGTCCAGCATGATTGCCGAAACGTTTCTGCGATAATTTGCAGTTTGTTGACGATCGTTCGAGCTACGATTTTGCGGTCACGATCATTGTCGAAGAAAAAGGAAATCCGATCGTGATCTCGGCGTTGCTCGGAATGCTTTGTTCCGGCTGACAAATCACTGTCGCGGTTCCCCCCGATGGAAGATCAGCCACAACCTTCCTTAAAGAACCGAGGTAGACAACATCCCTGATCCGCGCATTCACGCTGTTCCAATCGCCAGGAACGCTCTCTCCCGAGAAGACCTTGCATCGTTCCGGGCGAACCACTGCGGCGGCGCGCCCATCTGCTGGCATCGCAACATCACTGTTCCCGATAAAGATACCTTCTGGCGCAATGACCTTGCTTTGCCCGGCCCCGCGTTCGACCGTGCCGGCAAAACAATTCGATTCTCCAAGGAACTGCGCTACGAACTGCGAGTTTGGAGCGTCATATAGTTCTTCCGCGGTCCCAATTTGCCGGATGTTACCCGACTCGAATATGGCGATGCGGTCGGACATGACCAAGGCTTCTTCCTGATCATGCGTAACGAATACAATTGTGACGCCCAGTTCGCGATGAATCCGCTTGAGCTCAAGTTGTACCGACTCGCGAAGCTTGCGGTCCAATGCTCCCAGTGGCTCATCCATCAAAAGCAATCTTGGACGAAACACAATAGCGCGAGCAACGGCAACCCGTTGCTGTTGACCACCTGACAGTTCGCGCGGCATGCGCTCGGCATAAGGACCAAGCGAGACCATGGCGATGGCATCATCGACCTTGCGTTTGATGGTCTCCTTGGCAACGCCGCGCTGCTTCAACGGATAAGCAATATTCTGCCTCACCGTCATATGCGGAAACAATGCGTAGTGCTGAAAAACAACGCCAATATTTCGCTTATGAGGCGGAAGGCGGCCGATATCCTGATCGTCGACCAATATCGAGCCTGAGGATGGCGTCTGGAAGCCGGCGAGCAGATTGAGAGCCGTCGTCTTACCCGATCCGCTCGGGCCGAGAAGCGTCAGGAATTCTCCCGCCTTGATCTCAAGATTCAACGACGAAATCGCCGTCAAATTGTGCCCGTAGCGTTTTGACACGCCGATAAAATTTACGCTCGCCGCATTGTGCATGGCGTTGTCAGGCATCGGTTCCTCCCGGCTACCAATTGGTAAAGCATGTCAAGCTGGGCACTGGGTGTCCGTGGAGACAATCGCTCAACTCAATGGCAAACCCGTCCGTCAACATTTGCAGAAACGTTTCTGCAAAATCATTCCCTTTGTCAAGCGATTTTTCACATGCACGGTTTCCAGGGGAACGAACGAATTCTGAAAGACGCCGTTAGAGCGGTTCCAGCAAACGTGCTGAACGCGGTCTTGCTTCCGGAATTGCGTAAAAACGAAGAGGTAGAGCAGTTTCTCGATTTGGAGAAAAGGAAATGCTCCAGGCTGAAGCGGGAGAATTCTCCGCTCACCGTCAGCGTTCACCGGAGGCAGGCGCCCTCAACCGACTATCGAGGGCGCTGATTTTCGTATTACAATTTCCAAGGGCAAAAGCGTCTTTTCGATATCAGGCTTGCCCCTGATCATTTCGATGATGCCCCGTGCAGTCAATTCCGCGAGTTGGGCAGGGCGCTGACGGATGGCTGATATGGGCGTCGATGCGCTCTCCAAGTCGGGGGAGTCAGTGACTGAGATCAGCCTTACGTCCTTTGGGGCCTCGATCCCGCGCTCTGTCATTGCAGAAAGCAGATGGAGAGCGAGCCGATCGTGCTGCGCGACGATCGCGCCGAAACCCTGCCCCAATGCGCTGGAAACAACATGACCGATATCTGCACGATCCGAGCTTTCGGCGTGGAAGATCCTGATCGATGAGTCACTCCCCCTCGCCCACTGGTTCGCGCCATTGAGCGCATCGACGACATAACTTTTCAACGGACCAATCGTCACGAATGCGACGTTTGTTCGGGCCGGAACAGTACGCTGGAGGAGTCGCAGGAGCCCGTTTGCGTTGTCGTCGTCCAGCCAGGACCGATTGTCGCGCGTCAAGTCCCGGCCGATGGTGATGTAGCGAACTCTGTTTCGTTCAAAAAATGTCAAGACTGGATCGCCTTCCAGTGGATCGACAACGATGGCGCCGTCGAGCGGCACCTTCAACGTGCTGAGCAGGTCGACATTATGCGGCAGCAATACCGGTGCCAGGCCTTCCGAGAGAAGAGTCTGGCTGGCGTGGGTGACGATCGTTGCCCAATATCCGACATCGGTCAGAATGGCCTCGCCTGCGGGGGCGATGCATAGCCCCACAAGCCCGAGTCCGCGCTCGCGCAGTCCCAAAGCAATCGCACTCGGCCGATAGCCCAATTTTTCTGCTTCGGACTGCACTCTGCGCCGCGTTTCCTCAGGGAGTCGACCCTTGCCCGAAAGCGCATCGGAAACCGTCGTTACCGACACACCGGCAGCTGCGGCAACATCTCGAATTGTCGTTTTTCGCTTTGTGCTCATTTGGATCAAGTAACAGGGACTTGACAGCGTGTCGAGATTACCCTCTATTGCAGAAACGTTTCTGCAATCGCTTCGTCGACGCTCAAGGGCTGTCCCCGCAGCTGGTTGTTGCCAGTATGGAAGACCTCAATGCATCCAGCGAAAGGGCTGCGGCCTTAACCCGCAAGGCCCCGGCTCTCTCGCTGCCCCGGCCATATGACAGTCGATCTGAATCGACAGAGTGGAAATAGGATGACCAACAGCAATCGGATGAGCAACGACACAGGCGAGCCGGGAACCCTGGCAGGTTTGCGTGTTCTCCAGTTCGGATGTGATCTCGCGCCTCAGATGGTCGGCTTGGCGCTTGCCGATCTGGGCGCCGATGTTATTCGATGCGGAATAGCGCAAGCAGATCCGCTTTCGGCCGCTCTCGAAAAAGGCAAGCGTGTCGCGGCTCTGGAAGATGACATCGACGCGCTGGTTGCGCTTGCACGAAATGCCGATGTCGTCGTTGGAATTGAAAAGGCCCCGGCTTTCGTTGCGGCCGCAGTTCCGGCCACCGCTATTGCCCTTTTCCTGCCCGCGTTTCCTCACGGCGATCCACGATTTGCGGGCAAAGGGACGGATGAAGGAACTGTGTTGGCCGCCGCCGGGGTGCTTGCGGAACGCGGCCCAACCAACCGTCTTCGCGGGCTGGGGCCGGCCTGGATGCCGATGCCGATTGCTTCCGCATATGCCGCTGCGTTCGGTACGCTGGCGATCCTCGCCGGCATTTTCGGTCGGCAGCAAACGGGCCGTGGCGACACGATGGAAGTCTCTCTTTTTGGCGCACTGATGGAGGGGTTTTCTTACAACCACATAAAAATTGCCGATCTTCCCGAGCGCTACGCCGACCCGAGAAACGTCAGCGACGAGGGCGGCATTCCACTTACGGAAGATCAGGTCCAATCGTTAATCGACCCCATGTATCGGGCATTCCTATGCTCTGACGACGCCTGGTTCTATATCGCGACACCGCCGCATCGCGCGTTGATCGAACGATTGCTCCGGCTGCTTGGACTTTGGGATACCCTTTTGGCGGATGGAATCCCTGTGGATGATCCGTATCTGTCATCCTTTTCCTGGAAGGATCGCGTTCAGGGCTCGATTTTGTCCTATCCGCAACTGGCCCCGCACTGGCGAGGCAGGATCCGGTCAGACATCTCCCGTGTCATGCGCACCCAGCCCGCTACCTATTGGGAACAGCAATTCGCAGCCAATGGCCTTTGCGGGACACGCGTTCAGTCCAGCGCGGCATGGCTCACCTCGGACGTCGCGCGCAATGCCGGCCTGTCAATCAGGATTGATGACCCTTTGGCTGGAGAGCTGATTTGCGCCGGTCCGTTCATGTGGGCCGGCGGCACCTCTCGCCACAAGCCGCGCGCCATCGTTGGCAGCACAGAGATCACCTGGGAAAGCGAAGCGTGGGTCCTTCCGACGCCGACATCGAGGAAGCCGTTTCTCTCGGGCACGAGGGTTCTCGACCTTTGCAACGTCATCGCGGGCCCTACCGTCGCCGGCTGCCTTACACGCTTTGGCGCCGATGTGATAAAAATCGATCCCACAGTTCAAGACTTCGACCCGTCGATAACCGTTCTGCTCTCGCTGCAGTCTGCCCGCGGCAAGCGAAGCATTCTCGCCAATCTCGCCAGTGCTGAAGGTCAAGCTGTCTTCGCGCAGCTTGTCGCAGATTCGGATCTCGTGACGTTCAATGGCACCCAGACGCAACTGACTGCCTTGGGATTAGACCTTGAGAGCCTTTCCCATGCAAATCCTTCGATCGTCGTTGCGCAGGTTAGTGCCTTTGGCGGGCCCGTGCCGTCGTCGAATGACAGCCGCAAGGGTGTCGACGAGGTGCTTCAGGCAGCAACCGGCGTGATGCATCGCCTTAAACTTCCGCAGGCGCCGCCCGAGGAATATGCGCATTTCGGTACGATCGATGTCGCAACCGGCGTTTGGGGAGCCGTAGCGGCTGTTGCTGGTTTGATCAGCGCCAATGTTACCGGCAAGGCAGCAAGGGTCGGCACATCGCTTGCTGCTGGCGCAGCTGCCGTGCAAATGCCCTTTCTATGGCGCAGCGCAAAGCTGGGTCCCGCTCCCGACGTTGACGATTGCCACTCTGATACCGGCACCGGCAAGCCTCGTCTCGATAGTGGCTTGTACATTTCGCCGGATGGAACACGTGAACCCCTCACGCGCTATGCCGAACTGCGTTCGTTGCTTGCCCTTACTCCCGCCGAGGACCAGCGAAAAGTTGGTTTCGTTCGGCATGAAGATCACCCTGTCGGATCTCCTGTTACGCTCATCACCCAGTGTGCAATCACCTGCGAACACACACCTTTGGTGGCAGTGGGCAATCCGAAAAAATATGGTTCCGATACACGCGAAGTCCTCGCTGAGCTTGGGTTCAATGCGCACGAGATCGCAGGGCTGCTCAATCGAGGTAGCTTGGCCGAACATTGGCCGAACCATAGTCAATTCTTACCCGACTGACGTCTCAATCATATTCCGGAGCAGCCAATGAACCTGACCCCTTTCATAACATGTGCCGTAACTGGTGGTGGCGATTTTGCAAGCAAAAGCCCTCACGTTCCGGTTACCCCTCAGGAAATAGCCGACAGTGCTCTCGAAGCCCATGAAGCTGGAGCAGCCATTGTACACTTGCACGTCCGGGATCCTCACACGCGCCGAGGCAGCCGCGATACCGGTCTTTACCGCGAATTGGTGACGATCATCCGCGAGCGGAATCAGGATGTGATCATCAATCTCACCGGTGGCATGGGTGGGGAAATTCTGTTTGGTCCAAGCGAAACGCCTCTGCCTGGAGACCCCGATATGGATTTCGTCGGGCCCGCCGAACGGATGAAGCATATCCTCGAACTCAAGCCCGAACTCGCCAGCCTGGACGCGGGCTCGGTGAATTTCGACGAAGCGCTTTATGCGACGACTCCCAGCTGGTTGCGCGCGATGTGCGCCGGCTACCTTGCAAGCAATGTCCTGCCGGAAATTGAAGTATTCGAACTGGGTCACATCGAATTGGCGAAACAGCTCATGAAAGAGGACCTGATCCGGCAGCCCCCGATTTTTCAGCTGTGCCTGGGAATAAAGTACGGGGCGCCCGCCACGCCGGAGGCAATGACCGCGATGCGCAATGCCCTGCCGCAAAATGCCATCTGGGCCGGTTTCGGCCTTGGGGCGAAGCAGATGCCAATGGCCGTTCAAGCTGTCCTTTTAGGGGGCAATGTTCGCGTTGGCCTTGAGGACAACCTCTACCTGGAACGCGGCGTCCTGGCCACCAACGCACAGCTCGTCGCACGTGCCCGGCAAATTCTCGAATCGATGGGGGCACAGATCCTCTCAGCGCGAGGCACACGGGAGAAGCTCGGACTCGCGACAGCAGGATGAGCCGCTGGCTCATGAGAATTGACCGGGATCACTGACAACCGGGGCGCACCCGAAAGCGAGGATAAATGACAGACGACATTTCCGTGAACCTTACCGACAAGGTTGCCCTGATAACCGGTTCCACGAGCGGCATCGGATTGGCGACGGCGCGCATGCTTGCCAAGAATGGCGCCGACATCGCGTTACACGGCTTCGGTGATCCCAACGATATAAAGAGCCTGGTCGCAGATATTGCGCGTGCTTCTGGGCGAAAAGTGCTGCACTTTTCGCACGACCTGAGCGACCTTTCCATGGCTCGGCAGCTTGTTGAAGATGTCACGGTCGCCTTCGGCAAGGTGGATATCCTCGTAAACAATGCCGGTGTGCAGCACGTCGCCGATATTGAGGAATTCCCGGACGCTGCCTGGCATCGCGTGATCGCGGTTAATCTGACGGCCTGCTTTGCAACAATAAAAGCGGCATGGCCTCAGATGAAAGACCGTGGCTGGGGTCGCATCATCAACACTGCCTCGACTTTGGCGCTTGTGGCGGAGCCAAGGAAAGCTGCCTATGTCGCATCGAAACACGGCGTGCTTGGTCTAACGAGAGAAATTGCGCTTGAGGGCGCACGGCTGGGTATTACCTGCAATACGATCTGCCCCGCATGGGTTCTTACACCCTTGGCGGCGCAGCAAGTTGAGGCGAAGGCTTCTCAGCTCGGAAAATCGTTTCAGGAAGCGGCCGAGACCGAGTTCTTGACGGACATGCCGACCCGCAGATTCGTCGACCCCTCCGAAGTCGCCGCAGGCGTGCTCTTTCTTTGCAGCGATCTTGCGAAATCGATAACGGGCCATGCGCTTCCGATCGATGGGGGCAGCCTTGTCGTGTGAAGAAATCTAAATGTGTTGATGTGACGGCGTGTTCATCAGAGGCGGACAATATGGCGTATTTCAAAACATGGGAGGGCATTGTCGAACGTGAATGGTTGGACGAACTCGACCATGTAAACTTCCTCACCTATCAGCGGATCGCTGATGAAGCGAGCATTGCAGTCTGGAAGGACGCAAAGGGAGAAGACGACAGCTCAATTGGAATCGAGTTCGTCATGACGGAAACCTATGTTCGCTATATCAGGGAGCTGAGACTGGGCGACGAAGTCGAGATTCGTACCTTGTTGCTGGCTTTCGACACAAAACGGTTCCATCTGATGCATCGCATTGAGAGCCAAGGTGAACTTTGTTGCGTTGTTGAGACTGCAAACCTTTGCTTTAATCCAATTGAGCGAAGAGCTGCGAACTTCACAACAAGAATACTCGATCGATTCCAAAACCGGGTCGCTATCGAAGGCGATAATCAACCAAAATTGTCGATAGCGCGAAGGTCGGGTTAGCAACGTTAGACGTCGGCCGCCGCCAAGGCTTCCTCCTACACACCGTTCCAGCTGAGCAATCTTGAATCCTCAAGCGCTTCAATGTCGGGCAAGTCGCGCAGCGTCTCCATGCGGAACGTAGTGAGGAACTGTTTCGTCGTGACATGGGCAGGCGCCTTTAATCATCCTTGCGACCGGCTCCCAGCAACAGGACACGCGTCACCGGGGCGCGGCTGAGGCGGCTGGCGAACAGGCAACCAGCCGAGCCGCCCCCGATAATCATGTAGTCGAAGGCATCGCTCGACGGATGAGAATCCGAGCGCGTCATAGTTTGCCCGCCGGTAGTCACGGAACACCGCATCAGTATAAGATTCGACGACTTACTGGAGTGAACCCCTCGGGCTGGACAACGGGATACGGAGAAACTGATACACTCTGCGGGCCTCAATCGGAGAAGGCTCCTGAAATCCCATATCGACGGCATTCGACACCGTTCAAGTGTATCCCTCCGCCGAAGGCCGTCTGCCCTGACTTGCTGATTGGCGTTAAGTCCATGGCTTATGTCATGCGCTACAATCATTTCCCCGATTGAGGTTTTGTCCGCCGATGATCTTGGCCGCCGGCGG